>Ga0208788_1000069_pt1 | contig 57031 bp, 52 predicted proteins | sample Wag4_2014_7_11_3_FD_187363 | JGI IMG/M metagenome (GOLD analysis project Ga0208788, IMG submission 187363) | Fresh water mixed with fracking chemicals microbial communities from Ohio, USA - Utica-2 Time Series FC 2014_7_11 (SPAdes) (version 2) ... | reverse complement strand
AGTAGCGAAAAACTGCTCAAGCAGCTCTTTTGGAACCGTGGGTAACTCTCGGAGCGGTTTCTTTTTGGTTGGCATACATGCACCTCTTACTCATGTTATGCCCGAACACAAAATTTCTGACACCCTCCGCTGGGCTGCGCAGCAGCCCCAAACCCTGCCACCCCAATTCTTCCAGACACACCGCATACACAGGCTCTACGACTGCTGCGCAGCCGAACGGGGATGAATCCCCTCACCACGAAAGCACCTACCGGCCCTGTGGCGAGGGAGCTTGCTCCCGCTGGGCTGCGCAGCAGCCCCAAACCCTGCCACCCCAATTCATCCAGACACACCGCATACACAGGCTCTACGGCTGCTGCGCAGCCGAACGGGGATGAATCCCCTCACCACGAAAGCACCCCCCTACCTGTGGCGAGGGAGCTTGCTCCCGCTGGGCTGCGCAGCAGCCCCAAACCCTGCCACCCCAATTCATCCAGACACACCGCATGCACAGGTTTTGCGACTGCTGCGCAGCCGAACGGGAGCAAGCTCCCTCGCCACAAAATGCAGTCCTGCCACCAGCCCTGTGGTGAGGGGATGAATCCCCCCACCACGAAAGCAGCCACCCTACCTGTGGCGAGGGAGCTTGCTCCCGCTGGGCTGCGCAGCAGCCCCAAACCCTGCCACCCCAATTCATCCAGGCACACCGCATACACAGGCTTTGCGACTGCTGCGCAGCCGAACGGGGATGAATCCCCTCACCACGAAAGCACCCCCCATCCCTGTGGCGAGGGAGCTTGCTCCCGCTGGGCTGCGCAGCAGCCCCAAACCCTGCCACCCCAATTCATCCAGGCACACCGCATGCACAGGTTTTGCGACTGCTGCGCAGCCGAACGGGAGCAAGCTCCCTCGCCACAAAATGCAGTCCCGCCATCAGTCCTGTGGTGAGGGGATTCATCCCCGCTGGGCTGCGCAGCGGCCCCAAACCCTGCCACCCCAATTCATCCAGACACACCGCATGCACAGGCTTTGCGACTGCTGCGCAGCCGAACGGGGATGAATCCCCTCACCACGAAAGCACCTACCGGCCCTGTGGCGAGGGAGCTTGCTCCCGCTGGGCTGCGCAGCAGCCCCAAACCCTGCCACCCCAATTCTTCCAGACACACCGCATGCACAGGCTTTGCGACTGCTGCGCAGCCGAACGGGAGCAAGCTCCCTCGCCACAAAATGCAGTCCCGCCATCAGCCCTGTGGTGAGGGGATTCATCCCCGCTGGGCTGCGCAGCGGCCCCAAACCCTGTCACCCCAATTCTTCCAGATACACCGCATGCACAGGCTTTGCGACTGCTGCGCAGCCGAACGGGGATGAATCCCCTCACCACGAAAGCACCCCCCTACCTGTGGCGAGGGAGCTTGCTCCCGCTGGGCTGCGCAGCAGCCCCAAACCCTGCCACCCCAATTCTTCCAGACACACCGCATGCACAGGCTTTACGACTGCTGCGCAGCCGAACGGGAGCAAGCTCCCTAGCCACAAAATGCAGTCGCGCCACCAGCCCTGTGGTGAGGGGATTCATCCCCGCTGGGCTGCGCAGCGGCCCCAAACCCTGCCACCCCAATTCATCCAGACACACCGCATACACAGGCTTTGCGACTGCTGCGCAGCCGAACGGGGATGAATCCCCTCACTACAAAAGCAGCCAACACCCCTGTGGCGAGGGAGCTTGCTCCCGCTGGGCTGCGCAGCAGCCCCAAACCCTGCCACCCCAATTCTTCCAGATACACCGCATGCACAGGCTTTACGACTGCTGCGCAGCCAAACGGGAGCAAGCTCCCTCGCCACAAAATGCAGTCGCGCCACCAGCCCCCTCACCATGGGCAAATGCACTTTTATAAAGCGCAACACAAGGTAGCGTGCACCAGCGCATAGCGATTTTCGTCGAGTCCCTCTTCGTTGCACACGCGCCCGAATTAACCGGTCATGGCCGCAACACCCTGGAAATAAAGGCCCGCGCATTGTTTATCACTCTTTGCCCCAGCAACTGGCACACCCCCTGCATTAACCCCGGCAAGCCCCTCTGAAAAAGATCGGGCAAACCCACTCGGTCAACGACGATCGATCAACCGCACAGGTCGTGGGCAATATCGGTGGATCAGGCAGGGCTGTCTGGTTTCAACACCGCAAAAGAACAGGCAAAGACGCCTGGAACCGCAAGGTTTCAGGCGTTTTTTTTTGCTTTTTTTACCGTGATGGGCTTTGGGCAGGTGTCGTTTATGAATTCCAATGTAGCCACGTTGAACAAACTGCAAACGCTGGTCGTGATCGGCAATGGCATGGTGGGGCATCACTGTGTGGAGCAACTGATCGAGCGCGGTGCCCTTGATCGCTACCGCCTGCACGTGTTCAGCGAAGAGCCGATGCGCGCTTACGACCGTGTGCATCTGTCCGAATACTTCAGCGGTCGCGACGCCGAATCCCTGGCCCTGAGCGACGCCACGCTGTACCAGACGCCCGGCGTCAAACTGCACCTGGGCGTGCCGGTGCTGGAGATCGACCGAGCGCGCCGCGAGGTGATTACCGCCCAAGGCTGCGTGCAGTACGACAAGCTGATCCTGGCCACCGGCTCCTATCCCTTCGTGCCGCCGATCGAAGGCGCTGAAGGCGATTCACGCCTGGTGTATCGCACCCTCGAAGACCTCGATGCCATTCGCAGCGCAGCGGCCAACGCCCGGCGCGGTGTGGTGGTCGGCGGCGGCCTGCTCGGCCTGGAAGCGGCCAACGCCCTGAAAAGCCTCGGCCTGGAAGCCCACGTGGTGGAGTTCGCCCCGCGCCTGATGCCGGTGCAACTCGATGACCTCGGCGGCCTGGCGCTCAAGGCGCAGATCGAACGGCTGGGGGTCGGCGTGCACCTGTCCCGCGCCACTCAGTCGATCACTGCCGGCGAGCAATATCGCTACCGCATGAACTTCGCCAACGACGAATACCTCGAAACCGACCTGGTGGTGTTCTCCGCCGGCATCCGCGCTCAGGATGCACTCGCTCGCCAGTGCGAATTGGACATCGGCCCGCGCGGTGGCGTGGTGATCGACGACACCTGCCTGAGCTGCGACCCGAACATCTACGCCATCGGCGAGTGCGCGTCGTGGAACGGCAGCCTGTTCGGCCTGGTCGCCCCCGGCTACCAAATGGCCCGCAGCGTCGCCGCACGCCTTTGTGACGGCGTCGCCGAACCGTTCCAGGGCGCCGACATGTCGACCAAGCTCAAACTGCTGGGTGTCGATGTCGGCTCCATCGGCGACGCCCACGCCAACACCCCGGGCGCGCGCAGCTATCAATTCATCGACGAAACCAGCGCCAGCTACCGGCGCCTGGTGGTGGATGCGTCGGGCAAGCACGTCCTCGGCGCGGTGCTGATCGGTGACAACAGCTACTACGACACCCTGCTGCAATACCTGCAGAACGCGATCGCCTTGCCCTCGGAGCCGGCCGGCCTGATCCTGCCATCCTCCGAAGGCGCCCCGACCCTGGGCCCCGGCGCCTTGCCCGAATCAGCAACCATCTGCTCGTGCCACAACGTGACCAAGGGCGCGATCTGCTCGGCCATCGACGGCGGTTGCACCGATCTTGGCCAGCTCAAATCCGAGACCAAGGCCTGCACCGGTTGCGGCGGTTGCGCCAGCCTGCTCAAGCAAGTCTTCGAACATGAACTGATCGCCCGTGGGGTCAGCGTCGACAAGAGCCTGTGCGAGCATTTCGCCTATACCCGCCAGGAACTCTATGCACTGGTGCGGGTAGAAGGGATCATCTCCTTCGACGAACTGCTGGCCAAACACGGCCGTGGCCACACCGGTTGCGATCTGTGCAAACCGGCGGTGGGCAACATCCTGGCGTCGTGCTGGAACCAGCCGATCATGGACCCCTCGCTGGTGCCGTTGCAGGACACCAACGACACTTTCATGGCCAACATGCAGAAAAACGGCACCTACTCGGTGGTGCCGCGCATTCCCGGCGGCGAAATCACCGCCGACAAGTTGATCGCCATCGGCGTGGTCGCGAAGAAATACGACCTCTACACCAAGATCACCGGCGGCCAGCGCATCGACCTGTTCGGGGCGCAACTGCATCAATTGCCAGACATCTGGGGCGAGTTGATCGAAGCCGGGTTCGAAACCGGACACGCCTACGGCAAATCGACCCGCACGGTGAAATCCTGCGTCGGCAGCACCTGGTGCCGCTACGGCGTGCAGGACAGCGTGCAAATGGCCCTGACCCTCGAAGACCGCTACAAGGGCCTGCGCTCGCCGCACAAGCTCAAGTTCGCGGTGTCCGGCTGCACCCGTGAATGCGCCGAGGCGCAAAGCAAAGACGTAGGAGTGATTGCCACCGAGAAAGGCTGGAACCTGTACATCGCCGGCAACGGCGGCATGCGTCCGCGCCACGCCGAGCTGTTCGCCACCGACCTGGATGACGCGACGCTGATCCGCTACATCGACCGCTTCCTGATGTTCTACATCCGCACCGCCGACAAACTGCAACGCACCTCGGTGTGGCGCGAAAGCCTGGAGGGCGGCCTGGACTTCCTAAAGGACGTGATCATCCACGACAGCCTGGGCCTGGGCGACGAACTCGAGTCGCAGATGCAACTGGTGGTCAACCGCTATGAATGCGAGTGGGCCAACGCCCTCAAGGATCCGGAAAAACTCAAGCGCTTCCGCACCTTCGTCAACGACAAGCGCCCGGACCCGGACATCCATTTCGTCCAGGAACGCGGCCAACGGCGCCCGATCATGGCCGCCGAACTCAATCTGATCGCTACCACCAAGGAGTCTGTCTGATGAATCAGTCCAATACCCAACGCGTTGAACATTCGGCCCACTGGCAATCGGTCTGCAGCCAACAGGATCTGGTGAACGATTCCGGTGTGGTGGTGTGGCTGGACGGCGCTCAGGTGGCGCTGTTCTACCTGCCGGGCCAAGAGGGCAAAACCCTGTTCGCCATCGACAACCACGATCCGCAATCGGGGGCCAATGTCATCGGTCGCGGCCTGGTGGGCAGCATCAAGGGCGACTTGGTGGTGGCCTCGCCGATCTACAAACAGCATTTTCGCCTGGAAGACGGCAGTTGCCTGGAATACCCGGAGCAACAACTGCGGGTCTGGCCGGTGCGCTTTAACGAGGGCAGGGTGGAAGTGGGAATCGCCTGAGGTCGCCTCGACCCCCGCAGGAGCAAAGCGTGCTCGCGAAAGCGCCTGGTCAGCCAGCATCGAAGCTGAATGTGCCGCCGCCATCGCGGGCCAGCCTGTTTTACAGAAGGGGTGCTCCTGTCACCCCCTCTCGCGCGTATTTATCGACGACGCAAAAAATCAGAACTTGAACGCTTGTCGTCCGACAAGTAGCCATTTCCCGTGCTGTTTCTGCCAGACCTGCAGGTTCTCGATCTCGGTCGGAACCACCTCCGTGCCCTTGAGCGCCTGGGCTGAAAAGTGGTGGCGGACCAGCGCGACATCGCCGGAAAGGGTGATGGTCTGGTTCTGCATTTCCAGGGTCTTGAACGCGCTTTTGCCGGTTTCGATATCGGAAATGAACGCCTGTTTGTCCTGGATCTTTCCGCTGGAATGGCCGTAGGTCAGGTTGTCGGCGGTCAACGCCTGCAGTTGCGCGATGTTTTTGTGCAGCATCGCGTCGGTCAGATGATCGACGGCCTGGGCGACCGCTTTGTCATCGGTGGAGGGGGCGGCAGCGACGTAGCCGCTGAACAGGCACAGAAAGCCAATCAACACTTTGACGTTTTTCATCGATTTTTCCTTGTTGTTGTAAGTTGTCGTACAACCTAGCAGATTTTCCCTGAAATGGAAGACGCCGAGTGGGGAGCCGAAAAGGAGCGGACCTACCGCATGTCGCAAACTGCGCTGCATTCGGGCTGGGACCGTCAATAACCCTGCACGCCCGTCGATAACCTCTTGAGTCGCCCTTCGACCTGCGAAAAGAGGAACCACAGAGTGTCCATAAAACTGCGTTTACTGTTGTTGATCGGCACCGGCGTGCTGACTGCCCTGGTCATGGGCCTGGTCAGTTACCTGGGGAACACTCAAATGGCCCTGGCGGTGCAGGACAACGACGTCAGCATGACCGCGCTGCGCAATCACATGGAAGCCGACATGATGCACGACGCGCTGCGCGCCGATGTGCTGTCGTCGATGTTGGTGGGCCTGGGCAAAAGCACCAGCAGCAAGGCTGAGGTGCGCCGTTCCATCGATGAACACACGGGGCACTTTCGTGAGGTGCTGGCGGCCAATCTCAAGCTGCCGGTCAACGACACCCTCAAAACCGCGCTGAACCAGGTCAAGCCCAGCCTCGACACCTACATCAGCGCCGCCGAACGCATCGTTGGCCTGGCCCTGGAAAACCCCGAGGCGGCGCAACAGGAACTGGCGACCTTCAACACCGCGTTCAGCCAACTGGAAGACCAGATGGCAGCCCTCAGCGAACTCATCGAGCGCAACACCCAACAGACCAGCGAAGGCACGCGCCAGGCCATCAGCAACGCCAATTTCGCCCTGGGCGCAGTGCTGATCGTCAGCCTGCTGTTGCTGTTGATCCAGGGGCGCTGGGTGATCCTGAGCATCATGGGCCCGCTGCGCAGCGCCAGCCGCATCGCCGAGAGCATCGCCCACGGCAACCTGAGCGAGCCGATTGTCGACAGCGGCCGCCAGGACGAAGCGAGCCTGTTGATTCGCAGCCTGGCGACCATGCAGCGAGATCTGCGCGGGATGATCGAAGTGGTGCGCAGCAACGCCCATGGCGTCAGTGGCATGAGCGAATTGTTGAGCAATGGCTGCCATGAAGTGGCGGGCAGCAGTCAGCAACAAAGCGTGGCGGCCAGCACCATGGCCGCGGCCGCCAGCGAAATGACCGCCAGCATCGAAGAAATCACCCGGCACGCCGAGCGCGCGCTGGACATGGCCAACCAGGCCGAGACCCTGGCCAAGGACGGTGGCCGGGTGATCCATCAGGTGGTCAACGACATGGACGGCATCGCCCGTTCCGCGCAACAGTCGGCGCAGGTGATTCGTACCCTGGACAAGGAGTCCGAAGGGATTTTCAGCATCATCCAGGTGATCAAGGGCATCGCCGACCAGACCAACCTGCTGGCGTTGAACGCCGCCATCGAAGCGGCCCGCGCCGGTGAACAGGGCCGCGGTTTTGCCGTGGTGGCGGACGAGGTGCGCAGCCTGGCCGGACGCACCAGCGCCTCGACCCAGGAAATCGCCACCATGGTCGCGCGCATCCAGCAGAGCACCCGCGAAGCGGTGATCAGCATGGAAGAGGGCGTGGCCCAGGTCGATAAAGGCATGGCCGTGACCGCCGACGTCGAACGCGCCATCCGCGAAATCCTCGACGCCACCCTCAACACCACGCAACTGGTCAACGACATCAGCCGCACCATCGGCGAACAAAGCCTGGCCAGCAACGAGATTGCCCATCAGGTGGAGATGATTGCGGGGATGTCCGAGGGTAATAGCAAGGTGATCGGGCAGACGGCTTCGACCACGGATGAGTTGTCGTCATTGGCGGGGAAACTGTCGCAATCGGTGGATCGGTTTCGGCTCTGAAAGACTTCAGTGATTGAGCCGACGAATCGCTAGCAGGCTAGCTCCCACATTGGACATGTGAACGACACAGATCCCATGTGGGAGCTAGCCTGCTAGCGATGGCGTCAGACCAGACAACCCAAAATGGTGAGGTTAAAGATACTTGTCGGTCACCGCCCCCTCCGAAGCACTCGACACGGTCTTCGCATACTTGGCCAACACCCCTCGCTTGTACTTCGACTCCGGCCGCACCCAGCGCGCCTTGCGTTCAGCCAGCACCGCATCCGACACATCCACCGTAATCTGCCGCGTCTCGGCATCGATGGTGATGGTGTCGCCATCCTCGATCAGCGCAATCGGCCCACCCTCGAAAGCCTCCGGCGTAATGTGCCCCACCACGAAACCGTGGGAGCCGCCGGAGAAACGCCCGTCGGTAATCAGCGCCACATCCTTGCCCAGGCCTTTGCCCATGACCGCCGACGTCGGCGAGAGCATTTCGCGCATGCCCGGCCCGCCCTTTGGCCCTTCGTAGCGGATCACGATCACCTCGCCGGCCTGCACTTCGCCATTGAGAATCCCGGCCAGCGCGCCTTCTTCACCGTGATACACCCGTGCCTTGCCCTCGAAGCGCAAGCCTTCCTTGCCGGTGATCTTCGCCACCGCGCCGGTGGGCGAGAGGTTGCCGCGCAGGATCACCAGGTGCGAGTCCTTCTTGATCGGCTGGTCGAAGGGCAGGATCACGTCCTGGCCAGCGGGGTAGTCGGGGACGCTTTCGAGGTTTTCGGCGAGGGTCTTGCCGGTGACGGTCATGACGTCGCCGTGCAACATGCCAGCCTTCAGCATGCGTTTCATCAAGGGCTGGATGCCGCCGATGGCCACCAGCTCGCTCATCATGTACTGGCCGCTGGGGCGCAGGTCGGCCACCACCGGCGACACCTTGCCCAACTCGACGAAGTCGTCCAGGGTCAGCTCCACATCCACCGCATGGGCCATGGCCAGCAGGTGCAGCACGGCGTTGGTGGAGCCGGCGAGGGCAATCACCACGCGGATGGCGTTTTCGAACGCCTGGCGGGTCATGATGTCCCGGGGCTTGAGGTCGAGCTTGAGCAGCTCCATCACCTGCTGCCCGGCGCGGAAACTGTCCGAGGCCTTGTCGCGGCCGACCGCGTCCTGAGAGCTGGAACCGGGCAGGCTCATGCCCAAGGCTTCGATGGCCGAGGCCATGGTGTTGGCGGTGTACATGCCGCCGCAGGAACCGGGGCCGGGGATCGCCACTTCCTCGATCTGCTTGACCTGGATCTCGTTGATGTCACCCCGGGCGTGCTGGCCCACGGCCTCGAACACGGAAATGATGTCGGTGTGGCCGGCGCCCGGGCGGATGGTGCCGCCGTAGACGAAGATCGACGGCCGATTGAGCCGCGCCATGCCGATCAGGCAGCCGGGCATGTTCTTGTCGCAACCGCCGACGGTCACCAGCCCGTCGAAGCCTTCGCAGCCGACCACGGTCTCGATGGAATCGGCGATCACCTCCCGGGACACCAGCGAATACTTCATGCCTTCGGTGCCGTTGGCGATGCCGTCGGAAATGGTGATGGTGTTGAAAATCACCCCCTTGGCACCGGCCGCGTTCGCGCCTTTTTCGGCTTCGATCGCCAGCTTGTCGATGTGCATGTTGCAGGGCGTGACCATCGCCCAAGTGGAGGCGATGCCGATCTGCGGCTTGGTGAAGTCGTCGTCGGTAAACCCCACGGCACGCAACATGGCCCGGGCCGGCGCGGCTTCGACGCCGTCGATCACTTGTGAAGAGTGTTTGCGCAGATTGTCTTTATCGCTCATGACGATATACCCGTTGAGTCAAACAGCATCAGTATAGAGCTCAGGTCGCGGGTGACCGGACCAATGAGTCGGGAACAGACGCGCGGGGTCCATGACGTGATATTCTTCGCAACAACTTGGTTTGACCTATTCCGTTTTCCTGTCCTTGCGACGGGCGAGCCGAATCACTGTCGCTCAAGTAGCTGAAGCCAAAAAAGATAAGAAGTCAGTTCAGTAGGGACATTAACTGGGGTCGATGCGATTCGTCGGCCTTGTGTGCCCACCCTGCGAAACCTTAGCGCGAGTACCTGCGGCAGCCTGCCTGACTGTCGTGCAATCAGGGGCTTGTGATTCAAGGATCAAGGGGCGGATGACGTTTTATCATTAGGTGCTACAGATGTTTAAAAAAGTGAATACAGCGCTGCTGGGGCTGGCGTTGTCGTTGGGGATCACGACAGCCCAGGCTGAAGAAGCCAAGAAGGTCGACGTGCTGCTCATCGGCGGCGGCATCATGAGCGCCACCCTGGGCGTTTGGCTCAATGAGTTGGAACCCGGCACCTCGATGCAGATGATCGAGCGCCTCGACGGCGTCGCCCTGGAAAGCTCCAACGGCTGGAACAACGCCGGTACCGGCCACTCCGCCCTGGCCGAGTTGAACTACACGCCGGAAGACGAGAACGGCAAGGTCTCGATTCCCAAGGCCGTTGAAATCAACGAAGCGTTCCAGGTCTCCCGCCAGTTCTGGGCCTGGCAGGTCCAGCAGGGCGTGCTGAAGAACCCGCGTTCGTTCATCAACACCACACCGCACATGAGCTTCGTGTGGGGCGATGACAACATCAAATTCCTGAAAAAGCGCTACGAAGCCCTGCAGGCAAGCCCGCTGTTCGCCGGCATGCAGTACTCCGAAGACCCGGCTGTCATCAAGCAGTGGGTACCGCTGATGATGGAAGGGCGTGACCCGAACCAGAAAATCGCCGCCACCTGGAGCCCGCTGGGCACCGACATGAACTTCGGCGAAATCACCCGCCAGTTCGTCGCGCACCTGCAGACCCTGCCGAAGTTCGACCTGAAGCTGTCCACTGAAGTACAGGACATCACCCGGAACGACGACGGCACCTGGCGCGTCAGCTACAAAAACCTGAAGGACGGCTCCAAGTTCGAAACCGACGCCAAATTCGTGTTCATCGGCGCCGGCGGCGGTGCCCTGCACCTGCTGCAGAAGTCGGGCATCCCTGAAGCGCGCGAATACGCAGGCTTCCCGGTGGGCGGTTCGTTCCTGGTGACCGACAACCCGGCCATCGCCGAGCAACACCTGGCCAAGGCCTACGGCAAGGCTTCGGTTGGCGCGCCACCGATGTCGGTTCCACACCTGGACACCCGCGTGCTGGACGGCAAGCGCGTGATCCTGTTTGGCCCATTCGCGACCTTCAGCACCAAGTTCCTCAAAGAAGGCTCGTACCTGGACCTGCTGAGCACCACCACCACGCATAACGTGTGGCCAATGACCCGCGTGGGCATCAAGGAATACCCGCTGGTGGAATACCTCGCCGGTCAACTGATGCTGTCTGACGAAGACCGCCTCAACGCGCTGAAGGAATACTTCCCGAACGCCAAGGCTGAAGACTGGCGCCTGTGGCAAGCGGGCCAGCGCGTGCAGATCATCAAGCGTGATGAAGCGGCCGGTGGCGTGCTGAAACTGGGCACCGAAATCGTCGCCTCCGCTGACGGTTCGATTGCTGGCCTGCTCGGCGCCTCACCGGGTGCCTCGACGGCGGCGCCGATCATGCTGTCGGTGATCCAGAAGGTGTTCAAGGACAAGGTCGCGACCCCTGAATGGCAGACAAAACTGCACCAGATCGTGCCGAGCTACGGCACTCAACTGAACAACGATCCGGTGAAAGTGGCTGAGGAATGGGCCTACACCGCCAAGGTGCTGGAACTGCCAACCCCACCGGTGATTGGTCAAGTCGCAGCTCCCGCTGTAGAGGCTGAAAAAGCCAAAGCGCCGAAAGAGAATGCTTCGGCTGATATGGCGCTGTAATCCGCTTGCCCCATCGTTTGGATGGGGCGCCGGGATAGCTGAACCACAGAAAAGAAAGCCCGCGAACCGGTGACGGTTGGCGGGCTTTTTTGTGGGCATAAGAACGCAGTCAAACTGTGGGAGCGGGCTTGCTCGCGAAGGCGGTGTGTCAGTCGCCATCGATGACGGCCTGTTCCCATTCCCTTGTGGGAGCGAGCCTGCTCGCGATGACGTGGATCAACCAAAGAATACTTTGGCTGATCCACCACCCCCTGTAGGAGCGAGCTCGCTCGCGATGGACGTCAACGATAACGCGGGCCACCTGAATGCCCGCGTTGCCCGGACATTCATCGCGAGCAAGCTCGCTCCTACATGGGGTTGCACTTCAAAACCCACCTCGTTAACCTTCCCCCCGTCGTTGCCAATTCAGCGATCGGGTGTGGTAGCCCGGGTTGTTCAAAGAGATCCAGAACGCTTCAGGGCGTTTTTTTATGCTGGCTGCTTTGTGGCGGCTGTGCATGGGAGGCTTCGGCCTGCCGGGTTTCTCTTTGACCGGTCTACCACCCCGTGTACAGCCGTCTCCCTATTTTGCGTGGTAGTGGAAGGGGAGATGCTCACTTCAAAGAGGAGCTTCACAATGTTCAAGGTAACGCCGAACCCCCCGGACGCGGACGACAACACTGATACCGATCCGCTAACTCCACCCCGCAAGCCAGCCATGGCCGAACGCCGCCCCAACCCCATCTTCACCATCGCCCCCGACGTCAACAACGAAACCCTCCTGGTTCACGCCTGTGAAACCCTGGCATCTGCCAGTGTCATGGCCAGCGAACTGGCATTCATCCTCGATGGCCCGAAATGCAATCTGGCCTTGGGCATCGAACAGATGATTGCCTTGGCAGAGCTGTCGATCAATCGGGTGCTGGATAACGTCGATCCGCAGGAATAGACGAGCTAGGCGTGTCGTTCTGATCCGCAAAAAAAGAGCCTGCGAACCGGGGACGGTTGGTGGGCTTTTCAGTGGTAAGCAGAACGCAGTCAAACTGTGGGAGCGGGCTTGCTCGCGAAGGCGGTGTGTCAGTCGCCATTGATGACAGCCTGTCCCCATTCCTTTGTAGGAGCGAGCCTGCTCGCGATGACGGTGGGTCAGCCAAAGAATAGGTTGGCAGACCCACCGCCATCGCTGGCAGGCCAGCTCCCACAGGGACTGTCGTTGGCTGTGGATTCAGTGCACGAAAAAGCCCGGCTGATCAGGCCGGGCTTTTCGTGTGCTGCGGTGTAGCGGGTTGCTTAGGCGACGGAGTTGCCTTGCAGGCGGTCGGAGCCGTCAGCAGCAACCTCGTTACCTTTCAGACGATCCGAACCATCGGCAGCCACTTCGTTACCTTTCAGACGATCCGAACCATCGGCAGCCACTTCGTTACCTTTCAGACGATCTGAACCGTCAGCAGCAACCTCGTTGCCTTTCAGGCGATCCGAACCATCAGCAGCGACTTCGTTGCCTTTCAGACGATCCGAACCATCAGCGGCAACCTCGTTACCTTTCAGACGATCCGAACCATCAGCAGCAACCTCGTTGCCTTTCAAACGATCAGAACCATCAGCCGCGACAGCGCGTTTTTCCAGCAAACGATCAGAGCCACCTTCAGCCACACGATTCTGTTGCAGACGATCCGAACCACCCTCAGCCACTCGACTTTCAATCAGTCGATCCGAGCCGCCTTCAGCGACGACAGGTTGAGCAGAAGTAGCGGCGAAAGCGTTCACTGCGAAAACCGAGAAAGCGATGCTGAGAAGGGTCTGGCGTTTCATGATCGTGTGCTCCGGGTGTAATGGGTTGGTATGGAGCAGATGTTACGCCGCACGATTTTTAAGAGAACTTCATTGAGTTGATTGTGAACATTGACGGGATTGATAGGACCATCGGCATACCTATCGCAACCGTGATGATGCCAACGCCCCAACCCTGTAGGAGCCGAGCTTGCTCGCAATGGTCGTCAACGATAACGCGGGAAACCTGACACCCCGCAGCGCCCTCAAATCCATCGCGAGCTCCCACAGGCGAAAGCGGTTCGAAGCATCTGATCCGTATTTTTCAGCGCTTTCTGCCTCTGTAATGAGCTCAGTTTGCGCCGCACAATAACGGCAAGTCCGCAGTCAGGATTGCGGTGCACCGCAAAACTCAACGTGTAGGAGGCCTTATGGGCAAGATGGCGATTTTTCTGGGTGCCTTTCTGGTAGTGACTATTTTGATCGGCGTGCTGGCGACGATTTCGCCGGTGTGAGGTAGAGGCTGATCCGGATTCTGTGGCGCCTGGCAGGGCCTCTTCGCGAGCAAGCCCGCTCCCACAATTGGCTGAGGGTGTATGCGCAATGTTTGTTCGCTGCAGGTCCAGTGTGGGAGCGGGCTTGCCCGCGAAGGCGTACTGACAGCCAGCACCCACCCCAGCCAAAAACTCAGTTCTGCGGCACCACCCGCGCTTCGCTGCCCGCTCCCTCGACATACACGGCCATGCCCTTGCTCAGCCCGGCATTGATCGGTTGGGTCACTGACACCAGCACGCCGCTGTTGGTGCGCACGATGACCTGCTCGGCATTTACCGGTTGGTCATAGGCTTTCTTTTCCGCATAGTTGCCGCCTGCCGCGCCGGCCAGGGCACCGGCGACCATGGCCACATCGCGGCCGGTGCCGCGACCGATCAGGCTGCCGAGGGCAACACCCCCGATACCGCCCAATATCGCGCCTACGCCGCTGTCGTGGTTGGTCTGCATCTGGGTCTGGTTGATCTGCTCGATCTTGCCTGAACGAATCTCCATTTCGCCCCGGCCGCCGCTGCCAGCATCGTAGGCCGTGCAAGCGCACAGGGTCAGGGTCAACAGGGCTATCGTCAGCCAGTACGCAATGTTTTTCATGGTCGAACTCCAGTTCTCACGTGACAGTTCCAGTCGTTCACGAAGGTCGAACATCCGCATCAACCCAGGCTACTTCGCCGGCTTGATGTCCCCGCAGAAAAGATCGAGGTTGCCGCTGTCCGGCGCACTGCGCACCACCACCGAATAACCGCCCGAAAGCAGTTCGGAGGTGGGCACCGGCGCTATTCGCGAGAAGGTCCAGCCTTTGACCGGCTGGCGCTCGGTGTTGACCTGATCATTCATGGCATAGGCAACCGGCCCCGGCTGCTGGCAACTGCCCTTGTAGATGAAGGTGTAGAGCCGCAGGGGCAGGATGACCCCGGTTGGCGCACCGCTGATGAAAAAATTGAGCCCGGTTTTCTTGTCCAGGTCGGTGAGGGTGACGTTGCCGATCTGCCCGGCGTTGTGCCGGGTGGCCGTCAGGGGAACGTTCACCCCATGGTCCGATGAGGTGGCGCAGCCGAACAGGCTTGCGCCGAGGGTTAACGCTGCAAGTGCGGGTAGGTACTTCATTGCCAACCTCCGGTGTCATGGAATTGCAATGGGAGACTAGCGGGTATAGCTCATTTATCGATGACTTGACGGCGATGATGGAAAATCACCGGCTGCTCTGGGGAAAAATCGTCGGGTCGCAGAAGCAGGTGACCAGATGGTCGTATACCAGCCGGACCCTGGGCGGCACCGGCCCGGTCTGTGGGCGGTACATGATCAGTTCGAATGGCGCCGGGGCGGCGTCGTGCATGACCTCCACCAGTCGCCCGTCGGACAGGTACGGCTCGGCCAGGTAACCGGGCATCTGGCCCAGGGCGAGACCGGCCAGAACGAATTCGCGCTCGGTTTCCGGGTCGTCGCAGGTGAAGGCCGGGGAGGTCGGCAGGAATGACTGGCCCTGGGCAAGCATCCACGGCCAGGGGCGGCCGTTCTTGCGATCCATCAGAATCGACAGCGGTAGACGCTTCAATGCTTCGAGGCTGTCCGGGGACGGGACCGCATCGAGCAGGGCAGGCGCCGCGACGATTTTCAGCTCGACACCGGCAACCGTTCTGGCGATGTAGCGTCGGTCCCGAACGGCACCGATGCGCACGCCGATGTCGATTTTGCTGGCCACCGCATCGGTGAGCTGGTCATCCAGGCTCAGGTCGATGCTCAGCCCTGGGTTTTCCTGCATCAGCGGCTTGAGGTATTGCGTGAGGTACAGCTTGCCGATGGCGTGGGGCGCAGTGATGCCGACGCGGCCGACGATGCCCTTGTCCTGCAGCTTGCTGTTGGCGACGAACAACTGGTCCACCCGGTCGAGGGTGTCCCGGGCCTGTACGGCAAGCTCGGCGCCGAACGTGGTGAGGTGGACCTGGCGGGTGCTGCGATGGAACAGCAGTTCGCCGAAGGTGCGTTCGAGCTCCTTGATCGCCCGGGTCACTGTTTGCGGCGAGGTGCCCAGGCGCGTGGCGGCGTCGCGAAAGGTCGGCGATTCGGCGGCCACCGAAAAGATCCGGATCAGCTCCATGCGGTTGAGCATTGCCGTTGTCTCCGTTCCATAAAATGGAATTCTCAAATCCGAACTCTTCCATTTTCTGGCCGAAAAAACCAGCGCAGACTGAACCCATCCAATCAACCACGCTTGAACAGGAGCGCTGAACCATGAGTCACAACATCCAAGGCAAAGTGGTCGTCATTACCGGTGCGAGCAGCGGTCTGGGCGAAGCAACGGCGCGTCATCTGGCAGCCCTCGGTGCCCATGTGGTGCTGGGCGCCCGACGCCAGGATCGGCTGGATGCCATTGTCCGGGACATCACCGAAGCGGGCGGCAAGGCGATTGCCCATCCGATCGATGTGACCCGTCAATCGGACTTGACCGCGCTGGTGGACAGGGCGGTACAGGTGTTCGGCCGCATCGACGTGATGATCAACAACGCAGGGCTGATGGCGATCTCGCCGATCTCCGAGCTGCGGGTCGATGAGTGGGATCGCATGATCGACATCAACATCAAGGGCGTGTTGTACGGCATCGCCGCTGCCTTGCCACTGTTCGAGAAACAGGCCAGCGGGCACTTCATCAACATCTCGTCGGTGGCCGGCATCAAGGTGTTCAGCCCGGGCGGTTCGGTGTACAGCGGCACCAAGTTCGCGGTGCGCGCCATTTCCGACGGCCTGCGTCACGAAGTCGGCGGCAAGATCCGCACCACGACCATCGAACCGGGCGCGGTGGATTCGGAGCTGAAATTCGGCAGCGGCCACCCGCCGAGCGCCGAGGTGGTGGGCGAGTTCTACAAACAGGCGATTCCCGCCGCGTCCGTGGCACGGGCCATCGCTTTCGCGATCGAGCAACCGGCTGATGTGGACATCAACGAAATCGTCCTGCGCCCGACTGCGCAAGACTTCTGATCACTGACCCGAACGAAAGCGCCCTGGCCGAAAGGCCAGGGCGCTTTTTTTCGTGATTCATTGCTTACATTGCGCCAGCACCACTTGGCAGGTTTCAGGTGTACCGCCAGAGCGTCCGGCGTAGCGCATGCAGTTATCCAGGGATTTCTTGCGCGCCATGCTCAAGGTCGAGCCCCACGCCAGGCCGCCTTCCCCGGCGCTGGGCAGTGCCTTGGCATAGCAGGGATCGCCTAGGCTCGCGTACGACTGGCGGGCCATGGCCGCTTTGCTCGCACAACCGGCCGTCAACAACAGGTCGATGGCGAGCAGCGAAGGCAGGACCCACGACCCGCCGGGCAGCGCTTTGATACCAGGCATCCCGTATCCCCTTTGGCCAGAAACCAGCGCCGTGATGGGCGATCTATCCGCTTAGCTTAGACCCTGGCATGACTGGCCCCGGGACCGTTCGGCGCATGGGCTCAAGGCAGGGTCATGGTCACCAGGTAGTTGCCGGCGCTTACCGTGGCGCCTGTGTTGTCCACCAAGGCGTAGCGTTGATCGTAATAACGATCCTGGCCACTGTCGGCGAGCAGTGTGAGACGGATGCCCGGGCGGGGCCGGTCGAGGCTGTTGACGCCGAAGACAGTGGCGCGGGCGAGGGCGGGGCAGGTATTGAGTTCGAACATTCCCGGCGTCTTCACGCTGGAATGACACACCCGTTCGACGATGGCACCCTCCAGGCGCAGGGTGTTTTCGGCGGCGACGGCGGTCCGGCTCGCGCCGCTCAACGTTGAGAGAATGCTGATGACGATAGGCAGATGCTTGATCTTCATGGCTGACACTCCTTTTTGTTGTTGTAAGGAGGTCGTCGTCAGCCCCGAACGGAACTTTAGGGGGCTAATTGTTACTCCGTGCGTACCGGCTTGACGCTCGCCAGGGTGCCATCGACCAGGCGAATACTGTCACGTCCGCCACGCTTGGATTGATAAAGCGCCATGTCGCCTTGTTCGATCAGTGCTGTAAGGCTGGCCGGCGGGTGATCGAACAGGTGGGCGCCGATGCTCAGGGTCACCGCCTGCGGTGTGGCGAATGCCTGGGAGGCTGCGTGATGAAAGCGCTCGCGCAAGCTGCCGCCGAGGGCCACGATGCGCTCGCTTGATGCGTCATTGAACAGAATGACGAACTCGTCGCCCCCCAGCCGCGCCGCCAGCGCACCTTCAGGCAATTGCGAACCGATCATCTCGCTCAGCGCCACCAGCAGTCGGTCGCCTGCGGTATGGCCAAACAGGTCGTTGACCAGTTTGAAATTGTCGATATCGATCAACAGCAGGGCGCCCGGCCGAGCGCTGGAGACGTTGCTCAACAGGCGCGGCGCCCGCACTTCGAGGGCGCGGCGGTTGAACAGGGCGGTCAATGGGTCGCGCTCGGCCAGGCGTACGATCTTCTTTTCACGCTGGTAGCGTTCGGTGCCGGTCATCGACAGGGCGATCAGCATGATCGCCATCGCCCCCTCCACCAGTGAAATCTGAATGATCTCGCCGCGCAGAGCCGCCAGATCGACCAGCGTACCCGGCACCACCGCCGTCAACGCCTTGATCAGATAGAAAATGCCGTGGGCCATCAGCACATAGCGCAACTGCACCGCGCCGACGCTCAAGGACCGGCCGTGGGGGCGCAGCAGGGAACTGGCCCTCAGGGACAGCAACGCAACCAGCAGCGAATTGGCCAGCAACATGATCTTTGACCAGGACGGCTCATCCGGCAGCAACAACAGCGCAAGCCAGGCGGCGAAAATCAGGTACCAGGCCCGGGACAGACGCGCCTGGGTAAAGCGCGAAACCCCCAGCAGGAACAGCCAGTGGGCCAAGACCAACAGGCCGTTGGCGAACCAGATCCCGACCAGCAACAGACCGCTCATGCGCAACAAGGCCAGGGTTGAACCCACGGCGATCGTGGCAAACCCCGCGCTCCAGCACAAAAGCGAAGGCTCGCGGATGCTGCGCCATTCGACCGCCAGGTACAACGCAGCCGCCGCCGCCAAGGCGATCGAAATTGTCAACATCGTCGGAGGGTCGAGCGCCATAGCCTTGTTGCCTGTCAGATTTGCAATGAATTGGGCGCGATTGTAAGGCTTGGGCTGATTTTTTGTCTGCGTCAGGACGTACGCGATTCCTCTGCGGCGGCGCTCAAACCTTCATCCGTCTCACCCACCCCCGAAAACACCATCCACACAAACAGCAGCACACTCACTCCGATCAGGATCGAGGCGACGGCGACGACGGGTTCTGCCTGCGCGAAGCCTTTCAGGCGCAGCGTCAGTGCGCCGAGCATCACCGGTACGCCCATGTTGTAGGTCCAGAACTGGGCGGTGGCGATACGGCCTTCGGTGATGGACGGGCGCACGGTGGCGATCAGTCCGAACAGGGCCATCGACACCCATCCCAACAGATTGACGTGGGCATGCACCGCGAACAGCGAGTGGTCGCCCGAAGCACCCATGGTCACGCCCATCGCGATGCCAATGGCAAAGTAGAGGGCGGCAAGTCGAAACCAGGCGTGCGAACGAGTGTTGTGATTCATGGTATTCACCTCATGCGCCCTGCGGCGCGTTCAGTCGTTTGAACATCCATGTGGTGGTGGGGCGGCGAACGCTTGTGGGTGTGTCGCCGTGTGCCTATCATGAGACTCGAGTCTCATTACAAGACAGGGTATCGTTTATTCCATGTCCAGAACGAAGTCAATCCCGGCCCTGCCGAACGGTGCGGAGGGCCGCGCCAATCAGCGCAGTCGCACGCGTCAGGCGTTGATCGATGCCGCGATCGCCCTGCGCAACGAGGGCCACAATCCGACGGTCGCCGAAGTGGCAGAGCGGGCGATGGTGTCGCGGGCCACCGCGTATCGTTATTTTCCCTCGTCCGAGGCGTTGATCAGCGAAACCGCGGCCGACCGTGACCTGCAGCCCCTGGAGGATTTCTGGCGACCTGGAGACGACCCGGTCAAGGGCATTGGGCAGGCGGCGAATGCAGTGAACACGCTGTTGATCGAGGACGAGATCGCGCTGCACGTCATGGAACGCTCGTTCATGACAGTGTGGCTCGAAAGCGAGTCCCACGAGGCCCTGCGGCCCGGCCGACGGATGAACTACATCGAGCCGATCGTCGACTCGCTCAGGGACGTGCTTTCGCCCCGGGCGCGCAAGCGGCTCAAGCAGGCACTGTCGATCGTCATGGGCACCGAGGCGTTGATCGCCGTGCGCGATATCGGCGGCGCCAGCGTCGACGAATCCCTCAGCGCGGCCGGCTGGGCGGCTCGGGCGCTGGTGCGTCAGGCACTGGCCGAGGCGCAGCAGACCCGCCGCAAACGCTCGGCGGGGGAGTGAACCGGTCAGCGGCCATTGCTCAAAAGCACGAGACTTACCGGCGAAAAACCGGATAATGGCGGCCAATTCGCTCAAGCTCGCTATTCTGGTATTCCCGCATGGAAATCAAGGTCAACTTTCTCGACAACCTTCGACTTGAAGCCAAGTTCGATGACTTCACAGTGATCGCCGATCAGCCCATTCGCTACAAGGGCGACGGCTCGGCACCGGGGCCATTCGACTACTTTCTGGCTTCGTCGGCGTTGTGCGCGGCTTACTTCGTGAAGTTGTACTGCCAGACCCGCAACATCCCCACCGAAAACATTCGCCTGTCGCAGAACAACATCGTCGACCCGGAAAACCGCTACAACCAGATCTTCAAGATCCAGGTCGAGTTGCCGGCAGACATCTCTGACAAGGATCGCCAGGGCATCCTGCGTTCCATCGACCGCTGCACCGTAAAAAAAGTGGTGCAGGCCGGACCTGAGTTCGTGATCGAGGAAGTGGACAATCTCGACGCCGATGCCCAGGCATTGCTGATGCCGGGTTCCACCTCGCAAGCGGGTACCTACATCGCCGGCAAGGACCTGCCGCTGGAGCAGACCATCGCCAACATGTCGGGCATCCTCGCCGACCTGGGGATGAAGATCGAAATCGCCTCGTGGCGCAATATCGTGCCCAACGTCTGGTCGCTGCACATCCGCGACGCGCATTCGCCGATGTGTTTCACCAACGGCAAAGGCGCGACCAAGGAAAGCGCGCTGGCTTCGGCCCTGGGCGAGTTCATCGAACGGCTCAACTGCAACTTCTTCTACAACGATCAGTTCTGGGGCGAAGACATCGCCAACGCGCCGTTCGTGCATTACCCGGACGAGCGCTGGTTCCAGCCCGGGCGCAAGGACGAGTTGCCGCCGGAGATCCTCGACGAGTACTGCCTGAAGATCTACAACCGCGATGGCGAGTTGCGCGGCTCGCACTTGTTCGACACCAACTCGGGCAATGAAGCGCGCGGCATCGTGTCGCTGCCGTTCGTGCGTCAGTCGGACGGCGAGGTGGTGTACTTCCCCTCCAACCTGATCGAAAACCTGTACTTGAGCAACGGCATGAGCGCCGGCAATACCCTGGCCGAAGCCCAGGTGCAGTGCCTGTCGGAGATCTTCGAGCGCGCGGTCAAGCGCGAAATCATCGAGGGCGAATTCGCGCTGCCGGACGTGCCGGCCGAGGTCCTGGCGAAATACCCGGGGATCGTGGCGGGCATCGAGGCGTTGGAGGCTCAGGGCTTCCCGGTGCTGGTCAAGGATGCGTCGCTGGGGGGGGAGTTCCCGGTGATGTGCGTTACCTTGATGAACCCGCGCACCGGTGGTGTGTTCGCTTCGTTCGGCGCCCATCCGAGCCTGGAAGTGGCGCTGGAGCGCAGCCTGACGGAGTTGCTGCAAGGGCGCAGTTTCGAAGGCCTCAACGACCTGCCGCAGCCGACCTTTTCCGGTCTCGCGGTGACCGAGCCGAACAACTTCGTCGAGCACTTCATCGATTCCAGCGGTGTGGTGTCGTGGCGCTTCTTCAGTGCCAAGTCGGAATACGAGTTTGTGGAATGGGACTTCTCCGGGCAGGGTGAAAACTCCAATGCCGAAGAGGCCGCGACCCTGTTCGGCATCCTCGAAGGCATGGGCAAGGAAGTGTACATGGCGGTGTACGAGCACATCGGCGCAACGGCCTGCCGGATCCTGGTGCCGGATTATTCGGAGATCTATCCGATCGACGATCTGATCTGGGATAACACCAACAAGGCGTTGTTCTTCCGCGAGGACATCCTCAATCTGCATCGTCTGGACGAGGCTGAGCTCAAAGCGCTGGTTGAGCGTCTGGTGGAAAGCGAGCTGGACGACTACACCGACATCACCACCCTGATCGGCATCGAGTTCGATGACAACACCGCGTGGGGTCAGTTGACGATCCTGGAATTGAAACTGCTGATCTATCTGGCCCTGCAGCAATTCGAAGAGGCGAAAGAGGCGGTAGAGATGTTCCTGCAGTACAACGACAACACCGTCGAGCGTGGGTTGTTCTACCAGGCGGTGAACGCGGTGCTGGAAATGGAACTGGACGAAGACCTGGAGCTGGAGGACTACGAATTCAACTTCCGTCGGATGTTCGGCAACGAGCGCATGGACGCCGCGATCGGTTCGGTCAATGGCACCGTACGCTTCCACGGCCTGACCCCGACCAGCATGAAACTCGAAGGCCTCGACCGCCACCTGCGCCTGATCGACAGCTACAAGAAACTGCACAGCGCCCGGGCCAACTGGGCCGGCTGATCAGCGACAACCCCTGTGGGAGCGGGCTTGCTCGCGAAGGCAGAGTGTCAGGCAACATCGATGCTGGATGTACCGGCCCCTTCGCGAGCAAGCCCGCTCCCACAGTGTTTTGGGTTGGCCATGGATGCTAGGCATGACACAACACCCCTGTGGGAGCGGGCTTGCTCGCGAAGGCGGAGTGTCAGGCAACATCGATGCTGGATGTACCGGCCTCTTCGCGAGCAAGCCCGCTCCCACCGTGTTTTGGGTTGGCCATGGATGCTGGGCATGACACAAACCCCCTGTGGGGGCGGGCCTGCCAGCGATGGCGGTGTGTCTGTCACCGCTGATGTTGGATGTGCCGGCCTCATCGCTTGCAGGCTAGCTCCCACCGTGTTTTGGGTTGGCCATGGATGCTGGGCATGACACAAACCCCCTGTGGGAGCTGGCCTGCCAGCGATGGTGGTGTGTCTGTCACCACTGATGTTGGATGTGCCGGCCTCATCGCTAGCAGGCTAGCTCCCACCGTGCTTTGGGTTGGCCATGGATGCTGGGCATGACACAAAACCCCCTGTGGGAGCTGGCCTGCCAGCGATGGCGGTGTGTCTGTCACCACTGATGTTGGATGTGCCGGCCTCTTCGCTAGCAGGCTAGCTCCCACCATGTTTTGGGTTGGCCATGGATGTTGGGCATGACAAAAACCCCCTGTGGGAGCGGGCTTGCTCGCGAAGGCGGTGTGTCAGGCGACATCGATGTTGAATGTGCCGGCCTCTTCGCGAGCAAGCCCGCTCCCACAGTGATGTTGGGGGCACACGCGGACACCTGCGGCCCCTGTAGGAGCCCAGCTTGCTGGCGATGGCGGTGTGTCAGGCGACATCAATGTTGGATTTGCCGGTGTCATCGCGGGCAAGCCTCGCTCCTACCGGTTTGCCACGGTCACTTTCCCCATCCATTCCAGAAACTCGGAAAACCCGCTCGAGTGTTTCACTCGACGTGGGTAGACCAGGGTGTAGCGCCCACCCGTCACGATGCGGCCGTCATGCACGCGGACCAGTTGCCCGTTGAGCAATTCATCCTGGGTCAGCACTGCGTCGACCAGAGCGATGCCCTGGCCGCATTTGACCGCGACGATGGCGGATTCCAGGGTGTCGAAGGTCAGGTGGTCGTTATCGGGCCCCGTTGAGCCGGGGTAGTACTCCTCCCAGCGACGCCAATCCAGGCGATCCATGCTCGAGTCCACCAGCCGCGCGGTCTTGAGCAATGCCTGCGCCGTCGTGCCCTCGAGCAACTGCGGCGAGCACACCGGAATCAGTTCTTCCTCCCATAAATCCAGCGCCTCGAAGTCGGGCCAGGTGGCGGTGCCGTAGGCGATCATCGCGTCGATGGATTCAAAGGCGAAGTCGGGAAAGCGGTGATACACCGTGTCGACACTGACGGTCACCTGCGGATGCACGCGATAGAACTCGCTCAGCCGCGGAATCAGCCAGCGCGCGGCCATGGTCGGGTGGGCGCGCAGGCTGACGCTTCTGCCCACGCTGGCGAGCATGAACGAGGCATCCGACAGCAGGCCGATGACCTGTTCGGCCACGGGCACCAGCGACCGGCCTTCAGCGGTGAGCACAATCTTGCGCGTATGCCGCTCGAACAGCCGTGTGTCCAGACGCGCCTCCAATTGCGCCACCTGGCGGCTCACCGCGCTCTGGCTGAGGTTGAGCTGCTCACCCGCCTTGCCGAAATTGCCGGTCTTGGCGACCGTCAGGAAGGCTTGCAACAGCTCGATCGAGGGCAGTTGGCGGCTCATGTTTCTATGCGTTCCTCACATGGAATTAATGCAGATACATCACTGTAATTTCGAATCAGCGGGGCACATTCTTAGCTCAAAGCTAGACGCAGCGCCACGCGTCATTTCAACTTGGCGGTTTCCCCTATGAACAGTCCCGTAGCAGCATTGGCCGGCAAGTCGGCCCCCCAGGACCACCCATTGCCCCGTGAAGTCGACGTGGTGATCATCGGTGGCGGCCTGATGGGCTGTGCCTGCGCGTATTACCTTGGCAAAGCGGGGGTGAAGGTCCTGTTGCTGGAAAAAAGCGTGCTGGCCGGCCAGCAATCCTCCCGGGCCTGGGGTTTTGTGCGCCAGCAATCGCGTGACGAAGCCGAAGTGCCGCTGATGCAGGCAAGTATCGGTCTCTGGCGCTCGCTGGAGCGTGAACTGCAGACCGATCTGGGCTGGCGCAACGATGGCTGCCTGTTCGTCGCCGGCAACGAAGAAGAACGCGATGGCTACGCCTCCTGGCTGAGCGTGGCGCGCAGTTTTTCCGTCGACACCGTGATGCTCTCGCCCCGCGAAGTCGAGAAGAAACTGCCGGGTTACGCCGTGCCGCAACTGGGCGGCCTGTTCACCGCCAGCGACGGCCAGGCCGAGCCCACCCTGGTGGCCCGCGCCTTCGCCATGCGTGCCCGGGAACGCGGTGTGCAGCTGGTCGAGCACTGTGGCGCCAAGGGCATCGATGTCGCCGCCGGCCAGGTGGTGGGTGTGGAAACCGAACGCGGCTACGTCAAAGCCAAGACCGTGGTCTGCGCCGCCGGCGTCACGACGTTCCGCCTGCTGAAGATGCTCGGCATCGAACTGCCCCAGCAACTGGTGCGCGGCACCGTGGCCCGCACCACCGCCGGGCCGACCCTGAGTGGCATCTCCACCATCGCCAACGGCGTGGGTTTCCGCCAGCGGCTGGACGGCAGCTTCAACATCGCCGACGACGCCCATGTCGACGTCGACATGACCCTCGGCCACCTGCGCGCCCTGCACTGGTATGCGCCGTCGCTGTGGGCGCATCGCAAGTCGTTCCGTTTCAATCTCAACGGTGCCTGCCTGACCGATTTGCACCAGCGCATGCCCTGGTCGCAAGCCTCGCGACTGGGCCCTGGCATCCATGAGCGCGACCCGCTGATCAAACCCAATGAAAAGGGCCTGGGCCATGCCATGCGCGCACTCAAGGCGGCGTTCCCCGGGCAAATCGACACCCGGATCGCCGACCGCTGGGCGGGCGCGATCGATGTCTTGCCGGACGGTATTCCAGTGATCGACGCGCAAACCTCACCCAACGGCCTGGCGATCGCCACCGGATTCTGCGGGCACGGCTTTGCCATGGGCCCGATCGTGGGCAAGGTCCTGGCGGACTGGATCGACTCCGGCGACCCGGGTCTGGATATGCGTCAGCTGCGTCTGTCGCGATTCGCCGAGGGCGACGTCAAGCCGCCATCTTCGCTGTTCTAGTCGAAAGCCCATGTCCACGCGCACGCGCCTACATCTCGGGGGAAACACGGTGACCCATAACAACTACTACGATCCCGCCTCAGTGGCCGGCAAGGCGCCGCCCATCAGCGACGAAACCGACATCCTGATCGTCGGCGCAGGCCCCGCGGGGCTGGCGGCGGCATTGACCGCCATCGGCCATGGCCTGCGCGTCACCCTGGTGGACGAAAACCCGGTGCCCCTGGAAACCATGGGCGAGGAAGTGCCCCTGCATTTCGGCGGCCGAATGGGCGCGGCGGTCGCCAACCGCAACAGCGTGCTGCAGACCTTGCTCGATGCCCGCCCGGAAATTTCCGACGCGCTTGAAGCCGGCGTCGACGTACGACTCGGCACGGCGGTCTGGGGCCTGTTCCCGCAACAGCCTACCGCCGCCTGGATCGAAGGCGCGGTGGCCGGTCTGGCCGACGAAGAAAACGCCTGGCTGCTGCGCTTCAAGCAGGTGATCGTCGCCGCTGGTCGGCGTGACATGGGCCTGGCGTTCGACGGCTGGCATCGCCCGGGCGTGATGGGCCTGAGTGCCGCCCATCGCCTGGCAACGGTCTACGAAGCGCTCGATTGCAAACGTGCGGTGCTGGTCGGCAGCGACACCCAGGCCCTGGCCACGGCCCGCGCGCTGATTGCCAGGGGCGTGCAGATCGCGGCCATCATTGAACAGGCCGCCCAAGTGAGCGGTGACCCAACGCTGCTGGCGCAGCTGGTGGAGCAGGGCGCCCAGGTGCTGACCGGGCACGTTGTGCGCGAAGCAGTCGGTGACGGCTTCGGGGTCAAGGGCATTGTCGCGGTGGCCGTGGACGCCGTCGGGCATCCACTGGACTGGACTTCGCTGCAGATCGCCTGTGATACGGTGCTGCTCGGCGTGGCCGGCATTCCGGCGATCGAACTGCTCGAGGCGACCGGCTGCCGTGCGTCGTTCCAGGCCAATCGCGGTGGGCATGTGCCGGACATCGACGCCGCGCAACGCACCTCGCTGCCCTTCGTACTGGTGGCCGGTGATTGCGCCGGCGTCTGGGCATCGAAAAGCCTCGACGAAGACATCGCCCGCCGCGAAGGCCGGATTGCCGCGCACACGGCACTGGCCGCGTTAGGGGTCGACAGTGCGACGAGCGAAGAAACACCGCCCCCCGACGAACCGGTCATCGACATCGCCGCCCATCGCGCGGCCTGGGTCCGCGCATCCACGCTCAACGCGCAGAACCAGCCTTTTGTTTGCCAGTGCGAGGAGGTTACGGCCAGCGAAATCCTCGGCCAGCAACCGCCGCGTTATCTGGAGTGGACACCGGCCGATCCAACCTTGAAGGACGGCCTGCAAAAAGACGCGCCCAATCCGGACGTGACCAAGCGCCTGACCCGGGCCTGCATGGGCCCGTGCCAGGGACGCCGTTGCCGTGAACAGGTGGCAGCCTTGCTGAGTCTCGGCGCCAACGTGAGTGTCGACAGCATTGCCCTGGCCTCGTTTCGCCCGCCGGTGCGGCCACTGTCGATGCGTCAGGCCGGGCAGGTCGAGGAAGTGCCGCAGATGCAAAGCCATTGGGATGCCTGGTTCGACATGCCGTCGCAGTGGACGCCGTTCTGGCTGTGCACCGGCGAGCCGACCGTCGCCCAGCGCAGGCCCGAAGCCGCCGTTCAAACCCACGTGCCGCACACCGAGGCCTGAGACCATGACGACCCTCAACAAATCTTCCTCCAGTGCCTCGGTGGTGATCATCGGTGGCGGCGTAACCGGACTGAGCGCCGCCTGGTGGCTGGCCCGCGACGGCGTCGATGTGCTGGTGCTCGAAGCCGGCCTGATCGGCTGGGGCGCCTCGGGCCGCAACGGCGGCGGTTGCTCCCATCACCACAGCCCGCTGTTTGTCGAAGAGCAGCGGCTGTGGCCAATGATGGACGAACTGCTCGGCTATCCCACCGAATATCGCAAGGACCGCATCAGCATCGACCTCACCGAGCATCAGGTGTCGCTGGATGAAAAAGTCGTCGCCGAATGCGCCTGGTATGGCCTGCGCGTCGACCGACTGGACCCGCAGCAAGTGCGCGAACTGGTGCCCTTTGCCGGCGACAACGTGCTGGCCGGCTACTACTACCACCTCGGCGGCCACGCCAACCCGCATCGCACATTGCAGGCTTATGCCTGGGCGTTGCAGAACCTTGGCGGCCGGGTCATGGAACACACGCCCGTGCTCGACATCGTCCGCGAGGGCGACCGGGTCACCGGTGTGCGCACCGCCCAAGGCCTGATCAGTTGTGACCAATTGGTGATAGCCGCCGGTCCCCATACCGGCGTACTGGCGGCACAGCTCGGTGTGGACATTCCACTGGTCACCGCCCGCGCCGAAATGATCGTCACCGAACCGCTGCCGTTGCTCGAAGTCGGTGGCGTGGACGGCAACGGCCTGTACGGCCGGCAAACCCTGCGCGGCAACCTGGCCTACGGTGGCGGGCCGCACGAATGGGTCGATCTGGCGGACGTGCACGGCACTCGCGCGCATTCCACACCGCTGCAATGCAACATCGCCAGGCGCCTGGCCGACCTGTTTCCCAAGGTCGCCCACAAGCGGGTGATTCGCAGCTGGGCAGGCTTCATCGAGAACACCCCGGACGGTCGTCCGGTCATTGATCGGCCCGCCGCGCTGGACAACGTGACGGTGGCGACCCTGTCCGGTGTCGGCTTCGGGCTTTCTCCGGCGAGCGGTCATGCCATTCGCGATCTGGTCGTGGACGGGGCGTGCAGTTTCGCCGATCTTTCCAGTTTCTCGCTTTCACGTTTCACCGCCCTTGAATCTGACTGGCAGGCCATCCAGGGCTGGCTGCCGTTGCCGGTAACGGCGGCGTAACAAAGGCTCTTTCGACCACATGCGTTTGTCTCCATCCTCCAATAAGAAAGGATCGACCCATGAAACGAATACTGCGCAATCTGACCTTGGCGGCCTCCATCGGCCTTTCGCTCTGTAGCTTCACCGCGCCCGCCAGCGCAGCGCAGGAGAAGCTGCGCTTCGGTGTCGCCGCCGAGCCTTACCCACCGTTTCTGGTCAAGACCCCCAGCGGGCAATTCACCGGTTTCGAACCTGACCTGATCCGCGCTTTGTGCGAACAAATGAAGGCCGAGTGCGAAATCAAGGAAGTGGCCTGGGACGGCATCATTCCGGCGCTGATCGCCAACAAGTTCGACGTGCTGTTCAACTCGATGGGCATCAGCCCGGAACGGCAGAAAGTCATTGCCTTCTCGCGTCCCTACTATGAAACCACCGGCATCTTCGTCGCCGCGAAAAACGTCGACCTGACCCTGAGCCCCGAAGGCCTGAAGGGCAAATCCATCGGCGTGCAGGGCTCGACCACCAACGCCGAATTCATCCGCAGCGCCTATGGCGACAGCGCCGAGATCCGCATCTACAACACCCAGGACGATTGCAACGCCGACCTGATTGCCGGCCGTATCGACGTGATGTTCCTCGACAAGCTCGGCGACATCGACTTCCTGAAGTCCAGGGACGGCTTGGCCTACGAAGAAAAAGGCACCGGCAGCGTCAAGATGGACCCGTTGCAATACGGGCTTGGCGTAGGGGCGGGCATGCGCAAGGGGGATGTCGCGCTCAAGAGCAAAATCGATGAGGCACTCACGCAACTCTATGCCTCGGGCAAGTACACGCAAATATCAGAAAAGTACTTCCCGGTTGATCTTTGGCCGCATTGACCGGCGTGAACCCGTGGATTTGATACCGCTGTCACGCTAACCAACTTTGTTTGTCTGAACACTGGCACAACTTGCCCGGCATTCTCGCCCGGCCAGTTGTGCCGGCGGGAAACTGTTGCTCCAAAACCACCACGTTCCATTACAGAGAGAATAAAAATGAGCGTCTTCACTCATGTCACCGTCGGTACCAACGATCTGCAAAATGCCCGCATATTCTACGACACTGTGCTGGGCGCTCTGGGCCAGAAGCGCATCGCCGATCTGGGCGAGAATGGGTCGATCTGGGGTGAAAATGCCCCTTCGTTTTTCGTCCTCAAACCTGCCAATGGCGCCCCGGCCACCGTGGGTAACGGCGTGACCGTCAGCTTCGAGGCGCCGGATCGCGCGGCCATCGACGCCTTCCACGCGGCGGCCCTGGCCAGCGGCGGCAGCTGCGAAGGCGAACCCGGCCCTCGAGGCTGGGCACCCAATGCTTACGCCGCCTACGCCCGCGACCTGGACGGCAACAAACTGGCCGCCTACTGCTTCAAATCCGCCTGACTCTGCCCGCAAATGTGGGAGCGGGCTTGCTCGCGAAAGCGGCGTGTCCGTCGCCCATACGCTTGAATGTGACGGCCTCTTGGCGAGCAAGCCCGCTCCCACAGGATTTCAGTCCAGATCACTCGCCTGATGCCGTTCCGGCACTTGGGTCGCTTCGTCGCCCCATGTGCGGTTGACCCGCTGACCGCGCAGGACCGCCGGCCTGTTGGCAATGTCTTGTGCCCAACGTTGTACGTGAGTGTATTCGTGGGCGCTGAGGAACTCGGCGGCCGAATAAACGTTGTTGCGCACCAATTGGCCGTACCACGACCAGACCGCGATGTCGGCGATGGTGTACTCGTCGCCGGCCAGGTAGGTGCTTTCGCCCAGGCGACGGTCAAGGACGTCCAATTGACGTTTGGTTTCCATGGTAAAGCGATTGATCGGGTATTCGAGCTTGTCCGGGGCATAGGCATAGAAGTGCCCGAAGCCGCCACCCAGATAGGGTGCAGCGCCCATCTGCCAGAACAGCCAGTTCAACGTTTCGGTGCGCCCGGCGGGGTCGGAGGGCAGAAAAGCGCCGAATTTTTCCGCCAGGTACAGCAGGATCGAACCGGACTCGAAGACGCGGATCGGAGGCTGGGCGCTGTGGTCCAGCAGGGCGGGGATTTTCGAGTTGGGGTTGATATCGACGAAGCCGCTGGAGAACTGATCGCCCTCGCCGATGCGGATCAGCCAGGCGTCGTATTCGGCACCGGTGTGCCCCAGGGCCAGCAGCTCCTCGAGCAGGATGGTTACCTTCACACCGTTGGGCGTGGCCAGTGAATACAGCTGCAAGGGGTGCTTGCCCACCGGCAGCGCCTTGTCATGGGTGGGGCCGGCAACCGGGCGGTTGATGTTGGCGAACTGGCCACCGGACGGGGCTTCATGTTTCCAGACCTTGGGCGGAACGTAGGACGCTTTGCTCACGAAGTGGACCTCAATGGTTGGTGTGTTGTAATCCCGTGACCCGCGCGACTGCTCTCTGTAGGAGCGAGCGTGCTCGCGATGGTCGTCAACGATGACGCGGGTAACCTGATGCCCCGCGTCGTTCAGTCATGCCGGTGTAACGTCACTGCCCTCGACCAGCAACATCCGATACTGCGCGCCCTTCAAACGATGCTCGCGCGCTTGCTGATAGGCCGGGCTGTTGTACCACGCCCGGGCGGCGTCCATGTCGGGGAAGCGCAGGATCGCCACGCCTTCGGCCTGCGGGCCTTCGAGCACATCGAGCTGACCGTAGAAGGCCAGTCGCGTGATGTCGTGGCCGGTGCGGGCAGCGGGGGCTTTCTGGGCGTATTGCTGCATCTGGGCTTCGTCAGTGGTCGCTTCGCGGATGAAAATAACATAGGCGGACATGAATGAATTCCTCTGGTTGGATGCGTCTGTAGGAGCGAGCTTGCTCGCGATGGACGTTAACGATGACGCGGATAACCTGATGCCCCGGGTCGTTCTTGCGACCATCGCGAGCGAGCTCGCTCCTACAGGGGGTTGTGTGGATCAGTTCAGGGCTTGGACAATGGCCTTGGCCAGCAGGCCGCCGGAGGCCGGGTTCTGGCCGGTCATCAGGCGACCGTCGACCACGACCTTCTCCTGCCATACCGCTGCCGCTGAATAGTCAGCCCCTTCGGCGCGCAGTGCATCTTCCAGATTGAACGGCACGTCCGCCTGGGCGTAGCCCGCTTCTTCGTCGTTGGAGAACGAGGTCAGCTTGCGGCCCTGGACCAGCGGGGAGCCATCCGGCAGTCGGGCACCGATGAAGGCCGCCGGACCATGGCACACGGCGGCGACGATCTTGCCGCCGTTCCAGGCGCGTTCCACCGCACGCTTGACCTCGGGATCGTTGGCGATATCGACCATCGGGCCCAGGCCGCCGGGGAAGAAGATCGCGTCATAGTCCAGCACATCCACTTGCGACAGCTTGCGGCTGTTGGCCATGCGACGGATCGCGGCGCTGTTGCGGAAAGCCAGTTGCGATGGATCGGTTTCGTCGTAGCCGTCTTCCGGCGGGGTGCCGCCCAGTGGCGAGGCGTATTCGACCGCCACGCCCGCTTCGGCGAACACTTCGTAAGGGTGGGCGACTTCCGGGAAGAAGTAGCCGGTCGGGCGGTTGTTCGGGCCGATGTGCGCGGTGTTGGTGAGGATGAACAGGACGTGTTTGATGCTCATGGTTGATGCTCCTACAGAGGTTGATAACGCAGATTCAATTCAGATTCAGGCGGCTGCCGCGTGACGTACCGGCGCAGGGCGACGGTTACCGATGCGGGTCAGGCCAAACAGCGCCAGGCCGGTCAGGGTCAGGGCAAACCCGGCCCAGGCCGGGGAGAGCAGGCCGTAGCCGGCATCGAGGGTGGCGCTGCCGCCCCAGGCACCGATGGCATTGCCCAGGTTGCAGGCCGCCAGCGTCATGGCGCCCATCAGCGAAGGGGCTGCGGGGGCGAGTTTGGTCAGGTGCACCTGGATGGTTGGCAGGGACGCCATCAGCCCGGCACCGAGGACAAACAGGGCAGGGAACAGCACCCAGGGAAGTTGCCCGGCCATGGCGATGATCGCCAGCACCGCCAGTGCAACACCAAAGCCCAGGACGATGCCGCGCAGGGTGTAGCGGTCAGCCATGCGCCCACCGACGATATTGCCGGCGGTCATGCCCAGGCCGAAGATCGCCAGGGCCACCGGGATCATGCTCGGCGCCAGGTGTGCCGCATCGGTCACGATCGGGCCGACGAAGGTGTAGACCGCAAACAGGCTGGCGATCCCGGTGGTGGCCACCGCCATCACTGCCCAGACCTTGCCTTTGCGCAGCGCCGACAACTCTTGGATGATCGGCGAACCGTTCAACGCTTCCGAACGTGGCAGCCACTGACGGATCGCCAGCAGCGCCAGGCCGGACAGCACCGCCACCGCCAGGTAGGTTTCACGCCAGCCCAGGTGCTGACCGAGGAAGGTCGCCAGCGGCGAGCCAATGATCGTCGCGACCGTCAGCCCGGTCATGACGATGGCGAAGGCCTTGCCTTCCTGGCCCGGGCCCATGATGTACGACGCAACCATCGCCCCCGCCCCGAAATACGCGCCCTGAGGCAAACCACTGAGGAAGCGCGCCGCCATCAGCAGGTTCAGGTCGGTGGCCACCGCTGACAGCACGTTGCCGACCACGAACAGCGCCATCAAGGCCAGCAACAGCGTGCGCCGGTTCAACCGGGCCGCGGCCAGGGTCACCGCCGGTGCGCCGATCACCACGCCCAGTGCATAGGCGGTGACGGCATTGGTGGCCTCGGGCACATCGACGCCCAGGCTTTCGGAGAACAGTTGCAGGATGCCCATGCTGGCGAATTCGGACGTGCCGATGCAGAAGCTGCCGAGGGCCAGGGCGAACAAAGCCAAAGCTTGCGACAGTTTGTTGGGTGATGGGTTAGCCATGGATGCTTTCCTCGAAGAGCGTTGGGAGCGTTTCGGATGGCCCAACTATCGTTCAAGGGGAGATATTCAAGAAATTTACTTACTTGATGTTAGATATTCATAGGGCATTATGTCTGCCAAATCAGTGAACCGAGCGATGCCAAGCCATGCGTTACGATCTCAACCTGTTGCCGGTGTTTGTCGCGCTGATGGAGGAGCGCAGCGTGACCCGCGCCGCGCTGCGCCTGGGCATCACCCAGCCAGCGTTGTCAAACGCCTTGAACCGCCTGCGCGATACCCTGCAGGACCCGCTGTTCATCCGTGAGCGCTATGGCATCAAGCCGACCCAGTTCGCCGAAGAAATCGCGCCGGTGATCGCCGAGACCCTGGCCACCCTCGATGGCGTGCTGGCCGGGCGTCAGCACTTCGATCCCGCCACCGCCACCCGACAGTTCAACATCGCCGCCAACAGCTACGTCGAAATCGTGCTCATGCCCAGCATCATCGCCAGGCTGCGGCAGTTGGCGCCGGGGGTGAAAATGTCGCTGATACCGTTCGGTTACGATCTGGCGGAAACCGGGGTGATTTCCGGCACCACGGACATGGTGCTGGGCCGCATCGTCGAGCCGCCCGATAACCTGATCATTCAACATCTGATGGACGACGGCCTGGCGTGCGTGGTGCGGGCCGACCATCCGGACATCGACCGCAGTATGTCCCGCGAGCAATACGAAGCCCTGCGCCACGTCAACATCCAGCCACCGGGGCGCTTGCGGGCGGGGCTGTTCCAGGTCCTCGACCGCCAGGGCCTGCGCCGCGAGCTGGCGATTTCCGTGACGCATTTCCTGGCCGTGCCGGAGATCATCGCCGTGACCGATTACTGCGCCACCTTGCCCCGGCTGATCTGCAACCAGATCGCCAAGGATTCACGGCTCAAGGTGGTGGAGGCGCCGGTCGATCTCGGCACCTTCCCCGTAGAGATCGCCTGGCACGTGCGGTATCGCAACGACCCAGCGCACCGCTGGTTCCGCCAGTTACTGGTGGAGACGGCGGCCGAGTTGTCGACGGCAGGCTGATTCTCCGACACCTGCATAACTTAAACCTTGTAGCCGCAGGCTTCGCCAGCTGCTACAGGGTATCGATCACATGGGTGCTGGCTCATCGGGCTTGAACATCGGCATGCGCCGCAGCATCCAGTCGAGCAACTCCTGTGCCGGCGCGGTCAGGGCTCGGCCGGATTTGACCAGCAGTCTGGCTTCCACCCCGAGAAACAGCGGGTGATCCACCCGCACCGCTGCCAGGCTGCCTTGGGCGATCTCGCGATAGGCGGCCATTTCTCCCACCAACGACGCAAAATCCCCGGAAGCTACCAGACGCTTGAGCGCCGCCAGTGAGTTGCTGACCAGCGCCGGGCGGATCTCGATCTTCTCGGCGTACTCGAGCATCTTGATGGCGTGACCGATGCCGAACGTGGTGGGCGTCAGCACCAGCCGGCAGGCCAGCACATCCTCCACCGAAGCACTGCGACCCCGAAGTGCCAATGGATGATCGGGCCGCACCAGCAGCATCACCGGCTGCGCCGAGGTGGCGCGAAAATCGATGTGCGCGTGCAGCGGCGGGTTGTAGGCCAGGCCGATGTGCGCGCGGTTTTCGGCCACTTCGCTGAGCACATCGTCCACGGGCAGGATGTCCAGGGTGATGTCGAGCCTGGGGTATTGCTTGCAGAAGGGGGCGAGCACGTTGTCGACCAGGGCGTCGACATAACCCTCGCTGATCACCACCCGCACGTGGCCCTGCTGCAAGCCCTTGATGGCCTGGAGCTGATCTTCCAGCCGCTCCTGATGGGATCGGTAACCTCGCCAGAACTCCAGCAGATGCGCCGCTGCTTCGGTCGGCTGCACCCCGCGCGCCTGGCGCTCGAACAATTTGGCGCCCAGTTCCTCTTCCAGCAACTTGATCTGCCGGGTAATCACCGACGGCGAAGTATTGATGCTGTCGGCCGCGCCACGAATCGAGCCGTGCACCAGCACTTCATGAAAGTACCTGAGCCGTTGTTGGTTGATCTCGCGCATGCCATCCGTTCCTCATTGATCGAGCGTTGCTCATAAAGCAACGATACGCGAACTTAGTTGCTCTTGCTGCTGGAAAGTGGTCGGAGCAACATTCCGGCCACGAACAAGAATAATTGGAGACGCCGATGTCAACCCACGCATCCGAGGCAAGACGGGACGCGCTGAATGTCCTGTACCGCAAGCTCAACTGGCGCCTGCTGCCGTTGCTGTTCATCTGCTACGTGTTCGCCTATCTGGACCGTATCAACGTCGGCTTCGCCAAAGCACAGATGCAAAGCGACCTCGGTCTCTCCGACGCGGCCTATGGCGCCGGTGCCGGGATTTTCTTCCTGGGTTATGTGCTGTTCGAACTGCCCAGCAACCTGATGCTGCCGCGGGTGGGGGCGCGCAAGACCTTCAGTAGGATCCTGGTGCTGTGGGGCATCACCTCGGCCGGCATGCTGCTGGTGCGGGACGTGCCGACCTTCTATGCAATGCGTTTCCTGCTGGGGGTGTTCGAAGCCGGTTTTGCGCCGGGCATGATCTACTACCTGGCGTGCTGGTACGGCCCGACGCGCATGGCCCGCGCCATCGCCACGGTGTTCATCGCCGGCCCCATTGGCGGCATCGTCGGCGGGCCGTTGTCAGCCTGGTTGATTTTCGCCATGGCCGGCGTCGGTGGCCTGGCTGGGTGGCAGTGGATGTTCCTGATCGAGGGTGTTCCCTGCGTGTTTCTGGGTATCCTCACGTTTTTCATACTGGCCAATCGACCCTCCGAGGCCCGATGGCTCAACGCCGAAGAGAAGGCACTGCTGGAGGCAGAAGTGGGCACATCGACAGGGCAGGTGCATTCGTTTCGCGCGGTGTTGCGTGACCCCAAGACCTACATCCTGGCGTCGGCGTACTTCTGCATCATCTTCGCAATTTATGCCCTGAGTTTCTGGCTGCCGGCCGTGCTCAAGGCCCAGGGAGTCAATGACACCATGCAGTTGGGTTGGTACGCCGGCATTCCCTATGTGGCCGCCGCGATCGGCATGTACCTGATCGGACGCCGCTCCGACCGTCTGGGCGAACGGCGCTACCACTGCGCGGTGCCTGCGGGCCTGGGCGCACTGCTGTTGCTGTCGTTCCCGTTTGCCGAAGGTCACCTGATGCTGGCGCTGGCCCTGCTGACCGGCGCCACCGCCGTCATGTTCATGGCCTACACGGTGTTCTGGACCATGCCGTCGGAACACATCAAGGGCGATGCGGCGGCCGGTGGCATCGCGTTCATCAACACCATCGGCCTGTCCGGTGGGTTCTGGGGGCCTGCCGTGATCGGCTGGGCGAAAACTGCCACGGGCAACATGAACCTGGGCATCGTCGCCGTGGGCTGTGCAGCCTTGTGTGCGGCGTTGATCGTCATTTCCAACAAACAGTTGTCGGCGAAACAGCCGGCGCTGCAAATGAGCGCCGGTTGATTCGCCAGCGCTATAACCCTGATTATCCTGTTCCGCGAGGAACCCCTGAAAGAGAGCACTCCCATGCTGCTATACATGTCCACCTGGGCCGAGATCGAACAGTACCTGCAACGCAGTCGCACCATCGTGATTCCCATTGGCTCGAACGAGCAACACGGCCCGACCGGCCTGCTGGGCACCGACTGGATGTGCCCGGAGATCATTGCCGGTCAAGCGCAGAAAAACGCCGACATCCTGATCGCGCCGACCTTCAACATCGGCATGGCGCAACACCACCTGGGCTTTCCCGGCACCATTTCCCTGCGGCCTTCGACGTTCATCGCGGCGATTGGCGACTGGGTGCGGTCGTTGGCGGCCCATGGCTTCGAGAAGATCCTGTTTCTCAACGGTCACGGCGGCAACGTGGCGTCAATCGAGGCGGCCTTTTCGGAACTCTATGCCGAAGCCAGCTTCGCCCGACGCCCGGCCGGTTTTGCCTTGAAACTGTGCAACTGGTGGGACCTGGAAGGCGTGAACGAGCTGGCAAAAGCGCAATTCCCCACCGGCCACGGCGTGCATGCGACGCCCTCGGAGATCGCCGTCACTCAATGGGCCTATCCGGATTCGATCAAGACCGCCGACTACTCGCCGCAGATCGCCCCTTGGGGCCCGATCCGCGAAGCCGCCGATTTCCGCGCCCGCCACCCGGACGGCCGCATGGGCTCCGACCCGGCACTGGCCACACCGGAAAAAGGCCGGGAATTGGTGATGTTGGCGGCTCAAGGGCTGGTGCAGGAAGTGGCGGCGTTCAGTCGGGAAGGCAAATAACGACAGGCCACGCACGTGTGGCGAGGGAGCTTGCTCCCGCTCGGCTGCGAAGCAGTCGCAAAACCTGAGTGCCCGGTCTTTCAGGTAGACCGCATTGGCAGGTATTGGGCTTGCTTCGCAAGCCAGCGGGAGCAAGCTCCCTCGCCACACCGGGTTTCGCCAGGGCTACAGAGGGTTGGCGGGGCTTTGGTCGTCCGGCTGGAACAGCTCAGGTGGCAATTCTCCGATGCCCTTCAGGCGAGCCTCCAGAAACTCCCGCAACACCCTTACCTTGGTGGAATACCGTCGATTGGGCAGATACGCCATGTAGATCTGCCTGCCAGTCAGCGAGTTAACAAACCGATAGTCCGGCAGCACAATCTGCAATTCCCCACTCAGCAACAAATCCCGCACCAGCCAGATTTCAAACTCCGCAATACCCAGCCCACCACAGGCAGCTTCCAGCAGCAGTTCGGAATTGTCCGACTGCAGGTTGCCCTTGGGGAAAATCGAGTGCTTGACCTCGCCCTGGGTGAAGTACCAATGGGGGTCGCTGTCGGGGTGCAGGTAGATCAGGCAATTGTGCGCACTGAGGTCGGCAGGGGTGGCGGGGTGGCCGCAGCGCGCCAGGTATTCGGGGGTGGCGCACAGCAGTGAATCGTTGCGACTGATCGGGTAGGCGATCAGGTTCTCCAGATGATTTTCCCCCTCATGAATGTCCAGGTCGAAGCCGCCGATGATCATGTCGTTGTGGTTGTCGGTCAGCCGCAGGTCCATCTGGATGCCCGGGTACATCTGCAGAAAGGGCGCAATCAGCGGCGCGAGAAAGCGCCGGCCGAACGCCACCGGTGAATTGACCCGCAACGGCCCGCTGGGGGCCAGGTTCAGGTCGCTGACCACGCGCAAGGTGTCGTCCAGGTCGGCAATCATCGACAGGGCGCGGGCATGATAGATCTGGCCCGCTTCGGTGAGGGCGACGATGTGCGTGGTGCGATGCAGCAGGGTGGTGTTCAGGGACTTTTCCAGCGCCGAGATCATCCGGGTCAGGGTCGACGGGGAGACGTGCATCTCCCTGGCCGCCGCCGAGAAAGTGCCCAGTTCAACCACTTTGACCAAGGCCCGCATGACCCCCAGGTGATCGATTCGTGTCGTTTCAGTTGTCATGTTTTAGCTGAATGCCTTTGCGCTGGGTGCAAAACCGAATTCTGTATCGCGATATTCCATCAGTATTTGCCAGAATATAGACTCAAATTCGATCGAAGTGCGCACCTCGTTCCTGACTTCCGGCCATCTATTCATCCCCGAGCATCGCCGATCTTCGGGGCTGCTCATTGGAGTATCGAGATCACCATGGATTTTCCCGCGCATGTTCCATTAGCCATTGCCACCCGAAACGACCACGTGGAGCGCATCCATTGGGGCTCGGTCGCCGTCGTCGATAACGAAGGGGTGCTGTTGGCCTATGCCGGCGACCCTGCCTGCATGATGTTTTCCCGTTCCACCCTCAAGCCGTTTCAGGCCGTCCCTTTTGTCCGCGATGGCGGCGTGGAGCACTTCGGATTCTCAGACGAACAAGTGGCCGTGATGTGCGCCAGTCACTCGGGGGAGGCCACCCACGTGAACGCCGTGAGCGGCATGCTCAGTAAAATCCAGCACGCCTCCACCGACCTGGGCTGTGGCTGCCACCTGCCGGATGTCTACAGCGCCGACAATCTGCCGCCCCAGGGCTTTCGCTACGACCAACGTCACCATAACTGCTCGGGCAAACACAGCGGCTTTCTCGCCTATTGCCGCCTCCATGGGTTATCCAGCGAATCCTACCTGCGCCCGGAACACCCGCTGCAGCGCGACATCCAGCGTGTCGTCTCGTCGCTGACGGGGGTGGCGGAAAATCAACTCTGGACCGGCATTGACGGCTGTAACGCGCCCAACCTGGGCATGCCGCTGTCACGTTTGGCTTTGCTGTGGGCGCGCCTGGCCAGCGGTGACGGAGGGGGCGACGCAAGCCTCGACCCGGTTTTGAAACGGCTGTTCGACGCCATGCGCAGCCATCCGGAAATGGTCTCGGGCACCGGTCGCAGCGACCTGGGCATCACGCTCTCGTCGAATGGCGACTGGGTGGCGAAAACCGGTGCCGACGGCGTGCAGACCGTGGGCATCCGCAGCCGCGGCCTGGGGGTGGCGGTCAAGGTCAGCGATGGCGATTTCCCCAGCGTGTTCGCCGTGACCATTGCCGTGCTCAAGCAACTGGGCGTGCTGGAGCAGGACAGCGACAGTCCGCTGTTGGCACCCTGGGCCGATCCATTGCTCAAAAGTTATAACGGCTCGACGGTGGGCCAGTTGAAAGCCACGGTGCAATTGAAATTCGTCTAGCCAGGGGCAGGTCAGAAACCATGCAATCGACGCAAACCCAGCATCAGCCGACGTCCGCCATTTCGTTGCGTGCGGTCAACAAGTTCTTCGCCAGCCAGCAAGTGCTGTTCGACGTCGACCTTGAGGTCCAGCCCGGGGAAGTGGTGGTGATCATCGGCCCTTCCGGCTCCGGCAAGTCGACCCTGTGCCGCTGCATCAACCGCCTGGAGACCGTCACCAGCGGCGAAATTTACCTGCACGGCGAACGCCTGCCGGAAGAGGGCGGAGCCTTGGCCAAGATGCGCGCCAAGGTGGGCATGGTGTTCCAGAGCTTCAATCTGTTTTCCCATCGCACCGCCCTGCAGAACGTCGCCATCGGCCCGCGCAAGGTCCTGGGCATGCGCGGCGCGGACGCCGATGCCTGGGCGCAGCAACTGCTCGAGCAGGTCGGCCTGGGGCACAAGGGCAAGTCGTATCCGGCCGAGCTGTCCGGCGGTCAGCAGCAGCGCGTGGCGTTGGCTCGCTCGCTGGCGATGAAGCCAAGTGTGATGTTGTTCGATGAACCGACCTCTGCCCTCGACCCGGAAATGGTCAACGAGGTGCTCAAGGTCATGGTCGACCTGGCTCGCACCGGCATGACCATGGTGGTGGTCACTCATGAGATGGGGTTCGCGCGTTCTGCCGCCGACCGGATCATCTTCATGGACGCCGGCCGCATCGTCGAAAGCGCGCCACCGGAAACCTTCTTCAGCGCCCCGCGCTCGGAGCGTGCCCGGGAGTTTCTGTCCAAGGTGCTTGCCCACTGATTCACTCAACTCACATCACAATAAAAAGAGAGATCAACCATGCGTTCCAATCGATTCGTAACCCTCAGCGTCTCCCTCCTGGCTTCCTGCATCTTGGCCGCGTCGGCATCGGCCGCGACTGCCGAGCAGTTCCCCGCCGATTCGACCATGGCCAAGATCCAGCAACGCGGCAAGCTGGTGGTGGGCAGCTCGCTCAACACCCTGATGTTCTCCTCGAAAAACCCCATGACCGGTGAAGTCGAAGGCTTCGAGGCGGACCTGGCGCGGATGCTGGCGAAAAAACTCACCGGTTCCGAGGACAACATCGAGTGGGTCAGCACCACGCCGGAGAACCGCATTCCGCTGGTCGAAAACAAGCGGGTCGACCTGGTCATCGCCACCATGACCGTGACCGACGAGCGTAAAAAGGTCATTGGTTTTGCCGGGCCCTATTACCTCGCCGGGCAGGATTCGCTGGTCCGGGCGGATGATCACTCCATCAACAAAACCGCCGACCTCGATGGCAAGACCGTCTGCGTATTGAGCGGCACCACCGTGGAGCGCAACCTCAAGCCCCTGGCGCCGACGGCGAAGATCGTGACCTTCAGCGATGCCTCGGCATGCGTCGAAGGGCTGATCGACAAGCGCTTCGACGCCTATGTCGACGACGGTGCAACCCTGGTGGGCGAGTCCATGCGCCAGCCGGGCAAACTGCGGGTGGTCGGCTCGCCGTTCACCGAAGAGCCCTACGGTATTGCCGTGACCAAGGAAGACATTGCCTGGCGCAACTGGATCAACAGTCAGCTGAGCACGGCGATCGACAACGGCCATTGGAAAGAGCTGTACGGCAAGGACCTGGAGTCCGGGCTGGGTGCTCCCCAGGTGCCAGTGATCGAACAGTAAGCGATCCGGAGGACAACCAAATGTCGTATATCGAACGCTTTCTGGGGGGCATCGCGGTAAGCGTCGAGCTGACCCTGTTGTCCTTCGCCATTGCGATCGTGCTCGGGCTGCTCCTGGCGATCATGAGGGTGAGCCCCTGGCCACCCTTTCGCTGGTTTGCCAGTGCCTACGTCGAAGTCATGCGGATGATGCCGCTGCTGGCGCTGTTGCTGCTGTTCACCTTCGGCCTGCCCAAGTTGGGCTTCATCTACTCGCTGTTCACCTCCACGGTGCTGGTGCTGGGGCTGTACAGCGCGGCGTGGATTTGCGAGGTGGTGCGGGCGGGCATCAACACCGTGGCGATCGGGCAGATCGAAGCCGCGCGCAGCATCGGCATGCGCTTCGATCAGATCCTCGGCGAGGTGGTGTTGCCGCAAGCCATGCAGTCGGTGATCGGCCCGCTGGGCAACCTGTTCATCATCCAGATCAAGGCCTCGGCCATCGGCGCGGCGATCGGTGTTGCGGACATCACCTACACCGCGCAGAAGATCAACTTCGACACGGCGCTGGCGATACCCACGTTCCTCGGCGCCATGGCGGCCTATTTCCTGCTGACCCTGCCTTCGGGCCTGTTCTTCCGCTTCCTGGAGCAAAAAATGGCGGTGTTGCGATGAGCGCTTCGAACCTGCTTTACGAGCCGCCGGGGCCGATTGCCAGGAGGCGCAACCGGATCATCTCGGTGATTGGCGTGGTGCTGCTGGTGTGCTGTGCGCTGGCCGCCGGGCATCGCCTGGACGCGAGTGGGCAGTTCGATGCCAACCGCTGGCAGATCTTCCTGCATCCGGGGACCATTCGCTTCCTGTTCGACGGCCTGATGGCAACTTTGCTGGCGGCGGCGATCAGCACGGTGCTGGCGTTCAGCCTGGCCTTGCCGCTGGCGCTGGCGCGGTTGTCGAACCGATTCTGGCTGCGCACGTTGGCGGCGGCCTACATTGGTTGTTTTCGTGCGGTGCCGTTGCTGCTGTTGATCCTGTTTACGGTGATCCTGCTGCCGTCGATGGGGCTGAACTGGCATGCCCTGGGGTATCTGGTTTTCGGCATGGTGCTGCACCACAGCGCGATGACGGCGGAGGTGGTTCGGGCGGGCATTCTTTCGCTGGGGCGCGGGCAGCGAGAGGCGGCGCTGTCGATCGGCATGCGCGAGCACCAGGCGATGATCTGGGTGGTCTTGCCCCAAGCGCTGAAGCTGATGTTGCCGGCGTTGATCAGTTCGGTTCTGGCGATTGTCCAGGACACCTCGCTGGGCTACATCATTCCCTATGAGGAACTGCTGCGCCGCTCGCAACAGATCTCCAGCTTCGCCCCGCAGTCGTTGCTGCAATCGGCGTTTATCGTCACGGTGATGTATGGCTTTGTCAGTGCGCTCTTGCTGGCGTTGCGGCGCTGGATCGAACGGCGTCAGGCCTATACTTCCCGGGCGGTGGTGCGCGAGGAGGGGGTTGAAGCGAATCTGGGTGGCGTGCCTGGCATGCCGACTGCGTTGGGGCCGGTGGCGGATCCGGTAGCCAGACGCCAACCCTCGACCCTGTAGGAGCGATGTTTGCTCGCGAAGGCGGTGGCACATTCTGTATTGATGTGCTCTGACACACCGCCTTCGCGAGCAAGCCCGCTCCCACCATGACGAGTGCTCGGGGCTGTTTCGCAGTCATCTCAGGTGGTAGAGGAGGTGCAACATGGATCGATTCACCGGCGGTTGTCTGTGCGGTGATGTTCGAGTGGTGGCCACGGGTCGCCCGTATCGGGTGGGCCTTTGCCACTGTCTGGATTGCCGCAAGCACCATGGCGCGCTGTTTCATGCCTGCGCGATTTTTCCTGAATGTGCGGTGACCATCGAGGGTGAAACCCGGGAGTACGCCGGACGGTTTTTCTACCCGCGCTGTGGCTCCCCGGTGTACTCGCGCAGTGACGATGAAATCGAAGTGAGCCTGGGCTCGCTGGACGCTCCTGACCAACTGAAGCCCACCTACGAACTCTGGACGGTGCGCCGCGAATCGTGGTTGCCGGCGTTACCCCTGGGCAAACATTACGAGCGGGATCGCGAGTCCAAAGGGCGATCCGAGGACTGAGTCAAACCACCTGTGGGAGCGGGCTTGCTCGCGAAGAGGCCAGCCCAGTCAACACACCGGTGCCTGACCCACCGCTTTCGCGAGCAAGCCCGCTCCCACATTGGGTCTTCAGTGAACACAGACTGTGGGAGCTGGCCTGCCAGCGATGAGGCCGGTACAGCCAATATCCTCTGTGCCTGACCCACCGCCATCGCGAGCAGGCTCGCTCCCACATTGGATCTTCAGTAAACAAAAATTGTGTATCCCCCCCAATCAAACTGTGGGAGCGGGCTTGCTCGCGAAGGCGACGGCACAGTCAACATCAATGCGACCGGGCTGACGCTATCGCTGGCAAGCCATGCTCCTACCGGGTGGGTAGTGTTCAGGTGTAGGCTATCTGTGCCAGTGCCTGTGCCAGGTCCGCGCGCAAATCCTCCACATCCTCAACCCCCACCGACAACCTCACCAACGCATCACCAATGCCCAGCTGCGCGCGGGTGTCGGCGGGGATGGTGGCGTGGGTCATGATGGCCGGGTGTTCGATCAGGCTTTCCACGCCGCCCAGGCTCTCGGCCAGGGCGAAGATCTGCACGCTCTCCAGGAAGCGCTTGGAGCCGGCGAGGTCGGTGTTCAGGTCCAGGGAGATCATCCCGCCGAAGCCGCGCATCTGGGTGCACGCCAACTCGTGCTGCGGGTGCGATGCCAGGCCCGGGTAGTAGACCCGCGACACCTGCGGCTGTCGCTCAAGCCACTGCGCCAGATCCAGCGCATTGCTGCAGTGGCGCTCCATGCGCAGCGCCAGGGTCTTCACCCCACGCAGGGTGAGGAAGGCGTCGAATGGCCCGGCGATGGCCCCCACCGCGTTCTGCAAAAAGCCCAGGCGTTCGGCCAGTGCGGCGTTCTGGCCGACCACGGCGATGCCACCGATCACGTCGGAGTGGCCGTTCAGGTACTTGGTGGTCGAGTGCAGCACGATGTCGAAACCCAACTCCAGCGGACGCTGGGTGTACGGACTGGCAAAGGTGTTATCGGCCACGCAGATGATGCCCCGGGCCCGGCAGATGCGGGCGATGGCGGCCAGATCAGACAGGCGCAGCAGCGGATTGCTCGGCGTCTCGACCATCACCATGCGCGTGTCGTCCTGCAACGCCGCTTCGAAGGCGGCCAGGTCCGTCAGGTCGACGAAGCTGAAACGATGCCCGGCGCTGCGCTGGCGCACCTTGTCGAACAGGCGGAAGGTGCCGCCGTACAGGTCATTGCCGGAGACGATGTGCGAACCGGCATCGAGCAGTTCCAGCACCGTGGAAATCGTCGCCAGCCCGGAGGCGAAGGCGAAGGCCTGGGTGCCTCCTTCCAGATCCGCCACGCAGCGCTCCAGGGCGAAGCGGGTCGGGTTGTGCGAGCGCCCGTAGTCGAAGCCCTTGTGCACCCCGGGGCTGTCTTGCAGATAGGTGGAGTTGGCATAGATCGGCGGCATCAACGCGCCGGTGGTCGGGTCCGGGATTTGCCCAGCGTGGATCACCCGGGTGGCAAAGCCCTGTGACGCGGCGTTTTTATCGTGCTGACTCATGCAAGGGTTCTCCGTAAATGATTGAGCATATCGACCCGGGTAATCAGGCCATGGAAGCCCGAGGCATCGGCGATGATCGCCACCAGCCCGCGGTCGAGCACTGATTGCAGCTGATCTCGGCTGGCGTCGGGCGCCAGGGTTTGCAGCTTGTCGGTCATCGCACTGGTGACGGTCATGCGAAAATGCGCCGCGCCATTCTGCACGTTCAGCAGAATGTCGGATTCATCGATCACCCCCACCAGTTGCTTGCCGTCCACCAGCACCGGCAGTTGCGACACATCCGCCAGGCGCATGCGCTGGAACGCGGTAAGCAGGGTGTCGTCCGGGCCGACGCTGATTACCCGGCCATCCTCGAAACGCCGCGCGATCAGGTCGCGCAAATCGCCATAGTGTTTGCTCGCCAGCAAGCCCTGATCGGACATCCACTGGTCGTTGTAGACCTTCGACAGGTACCGGGTGCCGGTGTCGCAGACGAAACTGACCACCCGTTTCGGTTCAGTCTGTTCACGACAATAGCGCAGCGCCGCCGCCAGCAGGGTGCCGGTCGACGAACCGCCGAGAATGCCCTCGGCGCGCAGCAACTGACGGGCGTGGTCGAAACTTTCTTCGTCGCTGATCGAGTAGGCGTGACGTACGCTGGACAGGTCGGCGATCGATGGAATGAAGTCTTCGCCGATGCCTTCCACGGCCCAGGACCCAGGGGTGGGGAGGCTGCCATCGCGGCTGTATTGCGCCATCACCGAGCCGATCGGGTCGGCCAGGACCATGTCCAGGTTCGGTTGCACGCGTTTGAAAAAGCGGGTCAGGCCGGTCAGGGTCCCGGCGGAGCCGACGCCGACGACGATGGCGTCGACATCATGTTGGGTCTGCGCCCAGATTTCCGGTGCGGTGCTGCATTCGTGGGCCAGCGGGTTGGCCGGGTTGTTGAACTGGTCGGCGAAGAAGGCGTCGGGAATTTCCGCCGCCAGGCGCGCGGCGACGTCCTGGTAATAATCGTGATGGCCCTTGCCGACGTCGGAGCGGGTGATGTGCACCTCGGCGCCCATGGCCTTGAGGTGCAGGACCTTCTCGGTGGACATCTTGTCCGGCACCACCAGCACCACGCGGTAACCCTTGGCCCGGCCGACCAGGGCCAGGCCCAGCCCGGTATTACCGGCAGTGGCTTCGACGATGGTGCCGCCCGGTTTGAGGCGACCGTCGCGCTCGGCGGCATCGATCATCGCCAGGCCGATGCGGTCCTTGATCGAACCGCCGGGGTTCTGGGATTCGAGCTTGAGAAACAGGGTACAGGGGCCCGTATCGAAACGGCTGACGCGAACCAGCGGCGTGTTGCCGATCAGTTCGAGCACGGCAGGGCGGGCGTCATTGGGCATGTCATCACCTCGCTGCAAAGATCCTGGGTGGATGGCCGTCGACCCGTCGTACGGGTCGCGGCATTACCTCGTCTGGACCATAGGCCCGGATCGCCAGACTCGCAACCGTCACCCCCGATATCGGGGAATTTCCCTGTGATCGGGCATCAATACGGATGACCTTTCTATGTGGTTCATGGATGCTGCGTGCACCACAAAACCCTGTGGGAGCTGGCCTGCCAGCGATAGCGGTGGTTCAGGCAACGATGTGTTGTCTGACACTCCGCCATCGCTGGCAGGCCAGCTCCCACAGTAATGTAGGGTGCTGGAAGGATTTGGGCATAGGCGGGCGCGCCATCAAAGGGTGGCGGTGATGATCACCAGGTTCACCTGCTGCATGAACTCGGTGATGGTCGTCAGCCCGCAGGCCTGCATGAGTGCCATGAGCGTGGCTTGGTAGGGAGTGAGGGCCAGGCCCGCCAGGGGCTGGATGTCGGGGAGGAGTCGTTCGGCCAGGCCGATGGCGGTCAGTGTGGCGGCGCTGACCAGCGCCGCAGCGGCGGCCACCACCACCGCGGTGATTACGATCACGATAGCTGCCAGCATAGCCAGAAAAACCGCCAGCGTTGATTGCCCCGCCATGCTCACCTCCGCAGTCAATGATGCCGCAGGGTGCCCCACATTCCCCCGGCAAAATCAGCCAAAGCAAGGGCCGGGCCAACGCTCATCCGGCGTCGAAAGTTTGTGCGTCCGTAGGCGAAGCTTGCTCGCGATGACGCCAGCACAGCCAACATCGATCCAACCCCGGCGCTCAGCGAAAACGCCCCGGTATGGCTTCGGCAAACGGATAATAGGCAAACCACGGCTTGGCCTCCTCTATGACCTGCCGTACCGACGGCCGCTGGCAAAGCCGCTCGAAGTAGGCACTCACCTGCGGGCAGTTCTCAGGAAACGCCACCAGCGTACTGGCATAGAACAACGCCGGCGCCGCGGCGCAATCGGCCAGGCTGAAATCCGGGCTGGCGACCCAGGTGTCGTCACCCAACTGCTGCTCGAGCATGGCGTAGGCCGTCAGCAGGGCGGCCCGTTGCTTGCTCAGGTCGCCATGACTGGCGAACAGGCGATCGGCGACGATCTGTTGCATCGGCCCCTGCACGTGCAGATCAAAAAAACGGTCCCACAGGCGAACCTGCAACGCCGTGTCCCAATGCTCCGGAATCAACCGCTGCTGACCTGCGTGAAAGTGGTCCAGGTACTCGATGATGACGCTCGATTCCGCCACGGTGCGCTGCCGGGCGTGATCGCGAATCACCGGGAATTTGATCAACGGCCACAGCGCTTCGAGTGCCGCCCGGTCGGTTTCGCTGGACAGGTCGATCAGGCGCTTTTCGTGTTCCATGTCCAGTTCGTAAAGGGCAATCAGCGCTTTGTGGCAGAACGATGAGAGCGGGTGGTAGTACAGAGTCAGGGACATCGTCGGGCTCCTCGGTACAGGGGTGACTACTGAGTATCGACCATGAAAACCCGTGGGGTGGATTTTCAGATACGACGTCAACCCATGCCCGTGCGCGACAAGCCTTATCCCTGCACGAAAACTACTTTCACCGCGTTTGATAATCGCGGCTCGAAATGTTTTAAGAGTTTCACGGTTTCCAACCGAGTGTGTATGCCGCGTTTGGCAATTCCAAACTGTGGGAGCGGGCTTGCTCGCGAAGGCGGTGTGTCAGACGTACTTTATTTCGACTGACACACCGGCTTCGCGAGCAAGCCCCCTCCCACAGGAAAGCAGGTACACCCCAAAACTATCGACACCCATGGCTACCCATCGGGCGCGGCCCCTTGCGCGCCGGATTTGATGACGCATGACCCCAATAACCATAAGAAATACCCAGGAGCCCCTGTAATGTTCAAACGAGCAATCCCCGCCATCCTCCTCGCCAGCGGCGCGATGGGCGCCCAGGCCGCCGACAGCCATGGCTTCCTGGAGGACAGCAAGGCCACGCTGTCGATGCGCACCCTGTACTTCAACAGCGACAACCGCGACGGCGCCGCCGACCCCTCGAAAACCGAAGAAAGCGCCCAGGGTTTCGTGTTGCGCTATGAGTCCGGTTTCACCCAGGGCACCGTCGGTTTCGGCCTGGATGCCCAGGCTTTGCTGGGCGTGACCCTGGACAGCGGCAAGGGACACCACCAGGGCAGCGGCATGATCCCTTCCGACGGCGACAGCGCGGCCGACACCTGGAGCAGCTTCGGCCCGACGGCGAAGATGCGCCTGGGCAAGACCGAATTGCGCTACGGCACGCTGATGCCGAAATTGCCGATCCTGCTGGCCAACGATGCCCGGGTGTTGCCGCAGTCGTTCACCGGCACTCAGGTCACTTCCAAGGGTGTCGATGGCCTGACCCTGACCGGCGGTTTGCTGGAGCAGGCCGTTGGCCGCGCCTCGACGGATCGCACCGGGCTGTCGGTGCCCGGGGCCGTGCGCGACAGCAACAAGTTCTATTTCGCCGGTGGCGACTACGAAGTCACCAAGACCCTCAAGGCCCAGTACTACTTCGCGCAGCTGGAAGACTTCTACAACCAGAATTTCTTCGGCCTGACCCACCTGCTGGCGCTGGGCGGTGGCAGTTCGATCACCACCGACCTGCGCTACTTCCGCACCACCTCCAGCGGCGCCAACAGCTCGGCGGCGGGCCGGGCGCAGGGCTATCGGGCGTCGGGTTACACCGAAGACAACAACGGCGAAATCGACAACAGCACCTGGGCGGCGATGGTCACGTATGCCAACGGCGGCCACTCGGTCGCACTGGGCTATCAGCAGGTAGGGGACGGCAGCAACTTCGTCCAGCCCAACCAGGGCAGCCTGCCGGACAAGGGCGCCGGTGGCGGCAGCGTCTACCTGCCCACCGACCGCATGATCCAGAACTTCGCCCGCGCCGGCGAGAACACCGGTTTCGGGCAGTACACCTACGACTTCGCGGCGTTGGGTGTGCCGGGGTTGAAGGCGTCGATCGTGTATCTCAAGGGCACCGGGATCAAGGCGCAGAACAGCGGGGATCAATCGGAGTGGGAGCGTGACATGACCCTGGACTACGTGGTCCAGTCCGGCACGTTCAAGAACGTCGGATTCTCGTTGCGCAACGGCCAGTCCAATACCGAGGCGGGCCGGGATGTGAACCAGAGCCGGTTCATCATCAACTACGCGATTCCGTTGTTGTAACGCCATCGGGTGGAGCGAACGGAAGCAACCTGTGGCGAGGGAGGGGGGCAATGCTCAAACACTGCCCTCTGTAGGAGCGAGCTCGCTCGCGAAAAACGCTGGTGCACCGCGGGGTGTCTGGTTTCCCGCGTTATCGTTGACGTGCATCGCGAGCGAGCTCGCTCCTACAGGGGATCGTGGCGGCATTGAGCAATTGATCAATGCCTTCCATGCCGATTGCGCAAATGATCAACCCTTGGCCGGCGGTGTGTCCGCGGGGGATTTTTTCAGGCGATAGGCCAGGGCGGGGCGGGTCAGGCCCAGCAGGCGCGCCGCTTCCGAGACATTCTGGTAGCTGCGTTCCATGGCCGCGTGAATCAGCGCGTCCTCCACCGAGTCCAGGGCGATGCCGCTGTCGATGATCCTGTCCACCCAGTCCTGGCCAGGCGTCGGAGTCGAGCGGGTGAGCCGGCCGTCACTGGCCACGCCGATGCTGTCGGCCAGTTGCGGTGAATGGGGAAAGAGGGCGTCGACGGCGATGCTTTGGTTTTCGTCGGTGATGATCACCCCGCGTTCCATCAGGTTTTCCAGCTCGCGGATGTTGCCGGGCCAGTCGTAATGCAAGCACACCTCCATGGCCCGGTCGGACAGGCCGAGGGTCTTTTTCCGGTAGCTGGTATGGAGTTTGTCCAGGAAGTGTTCGATCAGCAGCGGGATGTCTTCCCGACGGTCGCGCAGGGCCGGTATCCGCACCGGGAACACGTTCAGGCGATAGAACAGGTCGGCACGAAAACGCCCCTGTTTGACGGCGTTTTCCAGGTCTTCGTGGGTGGCGGTGATCACCCGCACGTCGACCTTGCGAGTCTGGGAATCACCCACCCGTTCCAGCTCCTGTTCCTGCAAGACCCGCAGCAGCGTGGCTTGTGCCCGCGGTGTCAATTCGACGATTTCATCGAGGAACAGCGTGCCGCCGTTGGCCCGCTCGAAACGGCCCATTCGGGACTGTTGGGCGCCGGTATAGGCGCCTTTTTCCACGCCGAACAGTTCGGCCTCGATCAGGTCCCCCGGAATGGCCGCGCAGTTGAGCGCGATGAACGGCCCGCCGGCGCGTTCACTGCGCAAGTGCAGGCTGCGGGCGATCACTTCCTTGCCCACGCCGGTTTCCCCCAGCAGCAACACCGAAGCCTTGCCCGGGGCCACCTTGTCGATCAGCGCGCAGGTGCGGCGATAGGCCGCCGACTGGCCGATGCCGTAGAACTTGCCGGCCTCGATCTGCAAACGCTGGCGCATGTTCGCGACCTGCACCTGCAGGGCTTGCAGTTCATCGATGATCGGATCGCTCTGGAAGTAGCGCATGATCTCTTCGGCATCGTCCCACTGCTCGGCGGGCTTGCCGATGATCCGGCACTGGGCATCGCCGCAACCCCGGCAACTGACCTCCTTGTAGATGATCTGTCGACCGAGGAAAAACGAGCTGTAGCTGATGGCATACCCGAGCAGCATCCAGCACACCGGTTGCTCGGAATGCAGGTTTTCGGTCTGGCAGTTTTCCACTTCGAAGGAGTCCTGCCATTCGATGTCGGCGTAGAACTCGCCCTTCTCCAGATCGATGTCGATCTTCTGCGGGCGCACGTTGACCATGCCTTTGAGCGAGTGCAGTTGGGGACCTGTGAAGAACATTTCGACGTCGCTGCCGTGGGGGCGCAGCTTGCGCGCCAGTTCAGCGTCCTTGAGCCCGGACTGATAACCCAGGCGCAGGAAAAAACCTTTGGCGCGCTCGACGCCGAGCATCTCGATCAGCTCGCGGCGGAACGACGCCATCATCGACACCTGGATCAGCAGCATGCGCTGCTCGTCCAGCCAGATCTTGCCTTCGCAACCGAGAAAGCGCACTTGGTCGCTCAGGTCCTTGAGCGGTGGCGGCTGTTGCGAAGCCTTGTACGTGGTGATCATTCACTGCGCCCCTTGGTTGTAGTTATTGGGGGTGGGTGACGCGTTCCGCTCAGGCCATGGCGGATTTTTTTACGCATCGTGGGGACCGGTTTCGTTGACGCCGGGCAGGCCGGTTTTCCTTTTTCTAAGCGGCCTGAAAGCGAGCGAAAAGTCAATCGCTACGTGATTGGTCATTTGCTCGAAAGGGCCGGGGCCGATTGAGCAAATGATCAAATTGCCTGGATCAGCGCACGCCTGTCTGCTCTAGGTCGAACCTCGATTCATACCCTGATGGTCATCATAAGTAATTGTATTTAAAAGAATAAAAATTTAGTTCAAGACCGATTCACGGCGCTGGCACCCTTGTTGCTCCGTACCCCTTACAAGAACAAGGGAGTACCCGAGCATGAGCCCGACCGCCAGCCCATTCGATCAGATGCCGCGCTACATCCGCGTACGCAGCGGACCTGATGACACCTTCGTCGAATTCGATTTCGCCATCGGCTTTCCCGACCTGTTCGTCGAACTGGTGCTGCCGCGCCAGGCGTTCGTGCAGTTCTGCGAAAACAACCAGGTGCAGCACATGGACGCGCAGATGTGCGAGGCCCTGGACGCCGATGCGCGCAAGTGGCGCTACGGCGAAACCCGCGACGCCGACTGAGCCGCGCAGCCCAACAGAACAATAACCACAGGAGTCCACTCCATGAGTGTCGAGATCAAGACGGCCACCGTCGAGACGATCCGCAATACCTTCAGCCACACCCGTCGCCGGTTTGGCGATAAGGTTGCCAGCCGTTATCAGGAAGCCAGTTTCGACCTGGAATCGGCGACCAATTTCCATTACCGGCCGCTGTGGCAGCCGGACAAACTGCTCAACGACGCCACCCGCACCGCCGTGGTCATGGCCGACTGGTACGCCGTCAGCGACCCGCGCCAGTACTACTACGGCGCCTACGTCCAGGCCCGGGCGAAGATGCAGGAAAACGCCGAGCACGATTACGCCTTCTGCGAGAAGCGCGACATGCTCGCCGGCCTGTCTGCCGCCAACGTCCAACTGATCAGCAAGCTGCTGTTGCCCCTGCGCCATGCCGAAATGGGCGCCAACATGAACAACAGCAACATTGCCGCCGATGGCTTCGGCACCAGCGTCACCCAGATGCACATGTTCCAGGCCATGGACCGTCTGGGCATTGCCCAGTACCTGTCGCGCATCGGCCTGATGCTCGACGACGGCGACGTGTTACTGCTGGCCCAGGCCAAGCAGCAATGGCTCAACGACGCGGCGTGGCAAGGCATGCGCCGCTACGTCGAAGACACGCTGGTAGTGCGTGACTGGTTCGAGCTGACCGTGGCGCAAAACCTGGTCAGCGACGGCCTGGTGTACCCGCTGCTGTTCCACAAGCTCGACGAACAACTGTCAGCCAGCGGCGCCGGCCAGGTCGGCATGCTCACCGAATTCATGCGCCTGTGGTTCGCCGAGAGCCAGCGCTGGGTCGACGCGCTGATCAAGACCGTGGTCAAGGAAAGTCCGGCCAACAAGGCCCTGGTCCAGGGCTGGGTCGATCACTGGAGCCAGCGTTCGGTGGAGGCGTTGCGCCCGTTGGCCGGGTTCGGCCTCCAAGCGTCGGCGCTGGATGCGGTGTGCAGCGAATTCGCGGCACGTCTGAAGAAGCTGGACCTGACCGGAGCGCAAGCATGACTTCCCTCGTCTACATGAACCTGCAGGACACCGACTACGCCCGCTCGATCGTCGACGCGATCGTGCAGGACAACCCCCATGCCGAGATCCAGCACCAGCCGTCGATGATCCGCATCGAGGCGCCGGGCCGCCTGGACATCCGCCGCGAGACCGTGGAGCAGCTCACCGGCAGCCCCTGGGACATCCAGGAAATGTTGATGTACGTGATCACCCTGGGCGGCAACGTCGAGGAAGAAGACGACAGTTTTTCCCTGCACTGGAACAGCTGAACACCCGCCAGGGTTTGATCCATAACAAGAATTCGGGAGTGCCATCATGGCCGTGAAAAAACGCCTCAATGCCAAAGAAAAGTACCGCTGCATGACCCGTGACCTGGACTGGGAGCCGAGCTACCAGACCCACGAGGACATCTATCCCCACGAACGCTTCGAGGGCATCAAGATCACCGATTGGGACAAGTGGGAAGACCCGTTCCGCCTGACCATGGACACCTACTGGAAATACCAGGCCGAGAAAGAGAAGAAGCTCTACGCGATCTTCGATGCGTTCTCGCAGAACAACGGCCACACCACGCTGTCCGACGCCCGCTACGTCAACGCGCTGAAGCTGTTTCTGTCCGGCGTCACGCCGCTTGAGTACCAGGCCTATCAAGGCTTTGCCCGGGTAGGACGGCAATTCAGCGGCGCCGGTGCGCGCATCGCCTGTCAGATGCAGGCCATCGACGAACTGCGCCACGTGCAGACCCAGATCCACGCCATGAGTCACTACAACAAGCACTTCAATGGCCTGCACGATTTCGCCCACATGCACGACCGGGTGTGGTTCCTCTCGGTGCCCAAGTCGTTCTTCGAAGACGCGCGCACGGCGGGTCCGTTCGAGTTCCTCACGGCGATCTCGTTTTCCTTCGAGTACGTGCTGACCAACCTGCTGTTCGTGCCGTTCATGTCCGGCGCGGCGTTCAACGGCGACATGGCCACGGTGACCTTCGGTTTCTCGGCGCAGTCCGACGAAGCGCGGCACATGACCCTGGGCCTGGAAGTGATCAAGTTCCTGCTGGAACAGCACGAAGACAACGTGCCGATCATCCAGCGCTGGATCGACAAGTGGTTCTGGCGCGGCTACCGCCTGCTGACCCTGGTCGGGATGATGATGGACTACATGCTGCCTAACAAAGTGATGTCCTGGTCCGAAGCCTGGGGCGTGTATTTCGAAGAGGCGGGCGGGGCGTTGTTCAAGGACCTGGAGCGCTACGGCATCCGTCCACCCAAGCACGTCGAAGAGGCCAACATCGGCAAGGATCACGTCAGCCACCAGGCCTGGTCGATCTTCTATCAGTACAGCCAGGCGACCAACTTCCACACCTGGATGCCCACCGACGAAGAACTGGACTGGCTGTCGTCCAAGTACCCGGACACCTTCGACAAGATCTACCGCCCACGCTTCGAACACTGGCGTGCGCTGCAGGAGAAGGGCGAGCGCTTTTACAACCCGACCTTGCCGATGCTGTGCCAGATCTGCCAGATCCCGCTGTCGTTCGGCGAACCGGATGACCCGACCACCCTCAGCCATCGCAGTGCCGAGCACGAAGGCGAGCGTTATCACTTCTGCTCCCAGGGCTGCTGCGACATCTTCGAGTACGAGCCGACCAAGTACATCCAGGCCTGGCTGCCGGTGCACCAGATCCTGCAGGGCAACTGCGGTGGCGGCGACGTCGAGTCGGTGGTGCGCGACTACTACAACATCAACCCCGGCCAGGACAACTTCGAGTACCTGGGCTCCACCGAGCACCGGCGCTGGCAGGACTGGCATCCGAATGACCGCAACAGCGCGCCGGCCGACCCAGACCTGCAGAAGGCCAGCTGACACAACCGAAATCCAATGTGGGAGCGGGCTTGCTCGCGAAGGCGGTGGGTCTGCCAAGCAAATGTCGAGTGTGAAATTGCATTCGCGAGCAAGCCCGCTCCCACCTTTTCCACTCACAAGAATAAGGAAAACGATCATGCCCGTGACTGCCATCGGCGCCTACAGCGCCCAACCCCTGGACCGCCAGGAAAACTTCCATGGCCTGCAACTGGTGTACCTGTGCTGGGAAAAACACCTGATGTTCTGCGCCCCGTTCACGTTCCCGTTGCCACCGGCCATGCCCTTCGGCGACTTCATCGAACAGGTGGTCAAGCCTTCGATTACCCAACACCCGGACGCGGCGAAGGTCGATTTCAGCCAGGCGCGGTGGCGCCTCAACGACCATCCCTTCACCCCCGACAACGCAGCGAGCCTGATCGCCAACGGCATCGACCACAAAAGCCTGCTGCACCTCGACACCCCCGGCTTGAACGGCATTGCCGGCAGCTTCAACTGAGGACAGGGTCATGAGCTACCAAGTAACCATCGAACCCACTGGCGAGCAGATCGAAGTGGAAGAGGGCCAGACCATCCTCCAGGCCGCGTTGCGCCAGGGAGTCTGGTTGCCGTTCGCCTGCGGCCATGGCACCTGCGCCACCTGCAAGGTCCAGGTGCTGGAAGGCGAAGCGGACCTGGGCGCGGCGTCGTCTTTCGCGCTGATGGACATGGAGCGCGATGAAGGCAAGGTCCTGGCCTGCTGCGCGATCCCCCAGAGCGACATGGTGATCGAGGCCGACATCGATGCCGACCCCGACTTCCTCGGGCATCCGGTCGAAGACTACCGCGCGGTGGTCAGTGCCTTGGTGGACCTGTCGCCGACCATCAAGGGCGTGCACCTCAAGCTCGATCGCCCCATGGCTTTCCAGGCGGGGCAATACATCAACCTGCAGTTGCCCGGCATCGAAGGCACGCGGGCGTTTTCGCTGGCCAATCCACCGAGCCGTGCCGATGAAATCGAACTGCATGTACGGCGGGTCGAGGGCGGGCTGGCCACCGGCATGATTCACGATGAGTTGAAGGTGGGCGACGCAGTGGAGCTGTCGGGTCCGTACGGGCAGTTTTTTGTTCGCGGATCCCAGAGTGGCGACCTGATTTTCATTGCCGGCGGCTCGGGCCTGTCGAGTCCGCAGTCGATGATTCTCGACCTGCTGGAGGCCGGCGATTCTCGGCAGATCGTGCTGTTCCAGGGCGCGCGCAACCGCGCCGAACTGTACAACCGCGAACTGTTCGAGGGCCTGGCCCGGGATCACGCCAACTTCACTTATGTGCCGGCACTGAGCCAGGCGGTCGAGGACCCGGAGTGGACCGGGTTCAAGGGCTACGTGCATGACGCCGCGAAGCAGCATTTCGACGGCCGCTTCAGCAGTCGCAAGGCCTACCTGTGCGGACCGCCGGTGATGATCGACTCGGCCATCACCTGCCTGATGCAGGGACGGCTGTTCGAGCGCGACATCTTCATGGAGCGCTTCTACAGTGCCGCCGACGCAGGCGAGTCGACCCAGCGTTCGGCGCTGTTCAAAAGAATCTAGGACCACCACTGACCCCATGTGGGAGCAACCCATTCATCCCTGCCTTCTCGACTGCCAGCGAGCGGGCAGGGCGTGGCCGACCGATAACAACAAAAAAGGTTGAACTGCATGACTCGCACACTGCAAAACCTGCTCGTGATTGCTACC
>Ga0208788_1000068_pt1 | contig 57202 bp, 52 predicted proteins | sample Wag4_2014_7_11_3_FD_187363 | JGI IMG/M metagenome (GOLD analysis project Ga0208788, IMG submission 187363) | Fresh water mixed with fracking chemicals microbial communities from Ohio, USA - Utica-2 Time Series FC 2014_7_11 (SPAdes) (version 2) ... | reverse complement strand
CGGAACCACCCGATCCATCTCGATCAGGAACAGTTCCTTGCGGGTCTGTTTGCGTTTGCCGGCGTACTCGGCGTCGGCGAAGGTCATCTGCTTCATGGAATGGCTCGGCGATGGGACTCGGGGTATTATGCCAAATAAGAAAGTCTTTTTCAGGATTTCCTTAGGCAATGGAGCGCTCGGTGGTAGCCCCTCTTTCCACGGTTGTCCAAAACAGCAATTCGGATCGCCGCGATGTAAATGATGTTAGGCATATCGTAACTGGGCATATAGAGCGTGTTGCGATTCTTTTGTGCACATTCAATGGCGAGCGATTTCTGGCTCAGCAACTGGAATCCATAGCGCGTCAAACCTATTCGAACTGGTTTGTCGTGGTATCAGATGACGGTTCCACTGACTCTACTCTGGATTTGTTGCACGAATACGCCGAGCGCTGGGGCAATGACAAGCTGTCCGTCCGACAGGGGCCGGGGCGTGGCTATGCTGCAAATTTTCTCGCTGTTACCTGTGACGACTCGATCGAATCCGATTTCTATGCTTGGTCCGATCAAGATGATATCTGGCAAGAAAACAAGCTGGAGTCAGCTTTGCAGCTATTGCGGGAAGTTCCGACGCATACGCCCTCTCTCTATTGTGGTAGGACCGCGCTTATCGATGCATATGGCGCCAATATTGGCTTGTCCCCCTTGTTTGCGCGTCCCGTCGGATTCGCCAATGCGTTGGTGCAAAGTGTAGGTGGCGGCAACACAATGGTCTTCAACCATGCTGCCCGCAAATTGTTTCAGCAGGCAGGCCCCAGTCTGGATATCGTCTCCCATGATTGGTGGGCCTATCTGCTTGTTTCTGGATCCGGTGGTCGGGTTTCTTACGATACGTGCCCAACCATTCTCTATAGGCAGCATGATGCGAATCTTATTGGCTCTATCTCGGGGGTTAGAGCGCAATTGAAACGGGTACGTATGCTGTTTCGCGGTCGTTTTCGCGGGTGGAATCAAAAGAATATTGCAGCGCTGGAGTCGATCCGACTTCAATTAAACGAAGAAAGCCGGAAGAGGCTGGACCTTTTTCAGCGAGCACGTAGCTCACGAGGCTTGGCTCGGATCATCTGGCTGCGACGATCCGGGGTATACCGGCAATCTTTATGGGGAAATTTTGGGCTGGTTTTGGCGGCGCTGTTCAATGGAATCTGACACGTAGTCGGGTTTTGGTTCTTCCAGGAAGAGTTCTGTGGTAGGTCAAGTAATGATCGGACGAGTCAGTTTACTGAGGAAGTTAAATTCCCTCGGGTTTTTTGAGGCTTTTACAAAATGCTGAATTTTTCGATGTCGCCAAAAGAGACGCTCAATAGTGTCTGGCGCAACAAAAGCCTTATCCGGGCGTTGGTGCAGCGGGAGATCGTTGGGCGCTATCGTGGTTCGATCATGGGGATGTTGTGGTCACTGTTTAATCCGATTGTCATGCTCGTGATTTACACATTTGTGTTTAGTGTTGTGTTCAAAGCTAGGTGGAGCGTCGATAGCAGCTCGAAAACTGAGTTTGCGCTCATGCTGTTTGCTGGCCTGATCGTATTTAATCTGTTTGCAGAGTGCGTAAACCGAGCCCCGGGGCTGATTATCGGCAACGTCAACTACGTGAAAAAGGTAGTATTCCCGTTGGAAATACTACCTTGGGTAACTCTTGGCGCGGCAATGTTTCACTTTCTTGTAAGCCTTAGTGTTTGGTTGATTGCTTACCTGATCTTCTTCGGAAAACTCCATTATACCGTCCTTCTGCTGCCGATATTTCTTGCACCCTTGATGATCTTAATTGTCGGCCTGGTTTGGTTTCTCGCTTCAGTGGGGGTGTTTCTCAGAGATGTCAGCCAGATCATCGGTGTCTGCACTTCTATTCTGATGTTCTTGTCCCCCATTTTCTATCCGATCACAGCGCTGCCCGAGCAGTACCGGCATCTGCTTTTCCTGAATCCCCTGACGCCTGCGATTGAAGATGCACGCGCTCTACTTTTTCGTGGTGAGCTACCCAGCATTGTTCACCTGGGTTTTTACTATATCGCTGCAGCTCTTGTCTTCTGGCTAGGATTTGCGTGGTTCCAAAAAACGCGTAAAGGGTTCGCCGATGTCCTCTAATACAGCAATTGCCGTCAACCACCTGAGCAAGTGTTTTCATATTTACGACAAACCGAGAGATCGGCTATTGCAAATGTTCGCTCGCGGCCGCAAGAAATACTTTCGGGAATTTTGGGCTTTGCAGGACGTTTCGTTCACCATCAACAAAGGTGAAACCGTTGGTATTCTTGGGCGTAACGGCAGCGGTAAATCGACACTGTTGCAGATGATTTGCGGCACGCTCAATCAAACCCATGGGGATATTTTGACCCATGGTCGCGTCGCAGCTCTGCTGGAGTTGGGTTCTGGATTCAACCCGGAATTCAGCGGTCGCGAAAACGTTTACATGAACGCCGCAGTGCTCGGTCTTACAAAAGAAGAAACCGACGCCCGTTTTTCCGAGATCGAAGCATTCGCAGAAATCGGGGAGTTCATCGAGCAACCCGTCAAGACCTATTCCAGCGGGATGATGGTGCGCTTGGCCTTTGCCGTGGCGATTAACGTTGACCCGCAAATATTGATCGTCGATGAGGCTTTGTCCGTCGGCGATGAACTATTTCAACGTAAATGCTTTGCCCGTATCGAGGCAATTAAAGCCAGCGGCGCAACTATCCTATTTGTATCGCACTCGGGGAGTGCGGTCATCGAATTGTGTACTCGTGCAATTCTTCTGGATAAAGGCGAGAAACTTGCCGAGGGTGTGCCAAAGGTTATTGTCGGCCAATATCAGAAATTGTTGTATGCCCCTGCTGATAAAGTTGCTTCCATTCGGGAGTCGATCAAGGCAGGTGGTCTTGAGCGATCTGAACTGGAGCGAGAAGCGCAACGATCAGCTGCCGCTGTAGCGGTATCGCAGACGGCGGACAACGGATTGGAGGAGTACTTCGACCCTCATATCGTCTCCAAAAGTGTGATGTCCTACGAGTCTCACGGCGTTCTAATCTGTGATCCACGCATCCTCAATGCGGCTGGTAAGCAGGTGAATTGCCTAAAGCGCGGGGACACCTACCGTTATGCTTACCGTGTAGCGTTTTCGACAGGAGCCGTGGCTGTTCGCTTTGGCATGATGATCAAAACGCTGGCGGGCATCGAGATCGGTGGCGCAACCAGTTCGGCGACAACTCAAGACGCCATTACGTATGTCCCGGCAGAGACGGAAATCGATGTCGAGTTTGCATTCGAGTGCAATTTGAATCCCGGTACCTACTTCCTCAACTCGGGTGTGGTCGGTGTGGTTGGGGTAGGGGAGACCTACCTCCACCGCCTGATAGATGCGTACCTTTTCCGTGTTCTTCCGGAGAGTGCGATCACTGCAACCGGGACAGTAGACTTTAAGTGTACTTCAGCTTTTATCACTTCAAGCGTTGAGCATAATTAATCTTATGGATCATAAACAAATAGTCGTAGTTCTGGGTATGCACCGTAGCGGTACAAGCGCCATTACTCGCGGGTTACAAGTCCTTGGTGTAGATCTCGGTGGCAATCTTTTGTCAGCTGAAGTTGGAAATAATGAAAAGGGATTTTTTGAGGACGCTGCAGTAACTGATTTCAACGTTGAACTGCTAAAGGCGTTAGGTCACGACTGGCATACACTGACACCTATCCAGCCAGAGGAACTAGAGTCAAAAGTCGCCGAAGATCATAAAGTTCTTGCGATCGAACTTCTACGGAGAAAGGTTGAAGGGATTGATTGTTTTGGCGTTAAAGATCCACGCATGGCAAGGCTCCTGCCTTTCTGGCAGTCAGTTTTTGCCGCACTCGAGTTGAAAGTTAGCTACGTCGTTGCCTTTCGTAATCCGAAAAGCGTCGCCCACTCATTGATCAAGCGAAATAATTTCGAATTGGAGAAAGGTTACTTTCTCTGGTTCGAGCATATGCTGTTCAGTATGAAGTATAGTCAGGGCACTTCGCGTGTTTTTGTTAACTACGATTTGATGCTTCAAGAGCCAGAAAAACAATTAAAGCGCATTTCTGATTCCTTGGGCCTACCCTTTGATCCGCAAGGTTTAGGTTTTTTTGAGTATCAAAATAAGTTTCTCGAGCGTTCGCTACAACATAATATCTTTACCCCAGAAGATCTCAGAAATGATCCCGCTGTATCCGTTGATGTGTTGAATCTCAGTAATATTCTTCTGGAGCTTTCCCATGATAAGCGAGCAGATGACCATGTGCTTGAGGCATTGGTCAATGATCTCCATCGCGGGATGTTGGAGCGGTTGCCTGCTTATCGACTCATACGTCACTTCGAGGACCACAGTTCGGAGTTGAGTTTGCAACTGATCGAACGAGATAAGACTATCAAGGCGCTCGAGGTTGACTCTGGTAATCTGAAAGCTCAGAACAGCACGCTTGAATCTGAGTACTCGAGTTTGATAGCAACCGCCAATTCGGTTCTTGCTGATTCCGAGCGATCAGTTCAAATCATGGAAGCGGATTTACGCCGCTATACTTCCGGGCGCTTCCTGCTTAAGTCGCTGCTGTCACATACGGCCGAGCGATTGGGATTGCGACATAGGGATGATAGTCCTGCGCAAAGTGAATTGTTCGATGCCAACTATTATCTGACGACCTATGAGGATGTTCGGGTGGCTGGTGTCGATCCGTTGCAACACTATCTTGAGTTCGGCTGGCGTGAGGGCCGAGACCCATCGGCCGGATTCTCAACCAATGCGTATCTGGAGCGATACACGGATGTTCGGTTGCGTCGTATCAATCCGTTGATCCACTATCTGCGCCATGGCTACTACGAAGGGCGGTCGATCTTTGACACTAAGGGTCGTAACTATCACCTCTCGCGCAAATTGAGTGGGCATCGCATCGTTCTTCAACTATTGAGTCTGGTTTTGCAGCAACCGCAGTTGCTCGGGCGTTTTGTTCGCGAGGCGCATCGTGGTGGTTTGCGCCATGCTATTGCAATTGCTGCTCGCGCCCTCAAACGCAGTCAAAAACGCCTTGCATTGAGCAAGATGTTGCAGCCATTGAGTGACAGTGCACTGATCGAGTATGAGGTGTTTAAAGTTGTACCTTATTACTTGGATCCTTATCTGCAAGAGGTTTCAAAGCCTACTTCTATCAAGGTTGCTGTTCATTTTTACTTGCATGATAAGACCATGTCTTGGCAATGGTTGGAATATCTGAAGAATATTCCGGTTGAATTTGACATGTTCATTTCTCGTAGCGGCATGGATAATGCAGTTTTCGACGAAAACTCCTTACGTAATACCGTGCCTTTGATCCGAAAGTTGGTGGTCGAGACTGTTCCGATCAGTGCTGGGCATCTCGCACCTCTGATCATTCAGTTCGGTACTCGTTTGAATGGTTACGACTATTTCGCGCACTTCCATGATATGGGGGGGCAAGACGCAAGTGATCGGATGGATCTGCTGTGCGGTTCACCAAGCGCCGTTGGGCAAATCTTCGATTTGCTCGGCAATGATGCGAAAGTGGTGTACCCGGTTGGTCATCGACCAGTGGACAAAGCGTTCCATGAGTCGGGTTGGAACGATGCCCGTGGCGTGCTTCGGACTGCCTTGGAGAAGTATCCGGAAGTGGATGGAACGATATTCCCAAGCGCCAGATACCCCCGTGCCGACATGTTCTGGGCTCGCGTAAACGTTGTCAGCGGTTTTATTCATTTGCCTTTGCAATATGAAGATTTTACAGTTGAGCGCGAAAATGCCGCACCAGACATGCTAAGCCATAGCTTGGAACAGTTGTTACTGGTCTCTACAACGACTAGTGAAGGTCGCAATTACCAACTAGAGTCACCGCAGCTATCTCGTGAACCGTTGGCTTATTACGAACCGCAAACTGATTATTCCGGCTCCATCGTGCACGACACGATCAAAGTATTGGCGTATTACTTGCCGCAGTTCCACCCTACGCCTGAAAACGATGAGTGGCACGGAGAGGGATTCACCGAGTGGTACAAGGTTCGCTCTGCTAACCCGCTGTTCCACGGGCACTACCAGCAGCATGTTCCGCACCTGGACATCGGTTATTACCATCTGGACGGTCCGGCACAGTTGATGCTTCAGGCTGAAATGATGAAGAAGTCAGGTCTTCATGGCATGATTTTCTATCATTACTGGTTCACCGGGCGAATGATCTTGGAAAAGCCGGCACAGATGCTGCTCGACAATCCACATATCGACATGCCGTTTTGCTTCTGCTGGGCGAATGAAAACTGGACTCGCCGCTGGGATGGTAATGAGCAGGAAGTTCTGCTGGGGCAAGTGTATTCGGAAGATGACGCTCGAGATTTCATTCGCTATCTCATCCCATTCTTCAAGGACGAGCGCTACATCAAAGTAGACGGACGTCCAAAACTGTCCGTCTATCGTCCTTCTTCGATCGAGCACAGCGAACGTTACATCGCTATCTGGCGCGAAGAGTGCGAGAAGGCTGGAGTGAAAGCACCTTATGTTGTTGCGACGCTGACTCGCGGGGCAACGCATCCGCAAGACTACGGCATGGATGCCGCAATTGAGCGGGTCCTGCATGACTGGACCGGTGATGCGGTCGCTGATACTCGCACTCAGTTGCGTCCATATTGGCCTCTGGAGGGTAGTGTTCTTAATTACTCAGAAGTTGCTCATCATTATATGGAGCAGGATCTGGGCAAGGATTTCACCTTGTTCCGCTCTCTGGTTCCAACGTGGGATAACACCGCTCGATACGGCACCAGAGCCTACGTGCTGAACAACTTCACGACTGAAAAATTCCAGAGTTGGGTCGAGCGTCTTATCGATTATTCCGAGCAAAACTTGCCGGAAGATCGTCGCTTTGTGGTGATTAACGCTTGGAACGAATGGGCTGAAGGTGCGCACCTCGAACCGGATACTCGATTCGGTTACGGGTATCTCAACTCCATTGGCCGGGCAATGTCTGGTCAGTCGTTTTCGGCGTCTGGCCACGATACTGTCGATAGTGATCTGAAACTCACCATCGTCATGACGTCCGATGCCTCGGCACGCTTGGAAACCGAACCCCAGGCTCGTCAAAAATTCCTGAAGTGCCTTGTGAATTCTGGCGTTTTTGAGCGGTGTTCGGTTGCTGTCGAGAGCAAACAGGTTCACCAAGCGTTGCAGGTACAGGGCGTGAAGGTTTTCAGTCACGCCGCCGATGCGGCAGATTTTACCCTTGTTTTTAGCGATCTCTGTCTGTTTCCCGCCGATGCGATTGAGTCATTGCTAAAAATGGCGATCCGGCACAAAGGCTTTACCGTGACCGCCAACCTGCGAAATGATCCTGACTTTATGCAAAGCGAGAATATAGTCAACTTCACGATTGTGGCTGATCAGCGCGCTTGCATGGAGTTGCACCCGAATGCCTCGACCGTTGGCTCCAAGATTTGCTGCGAAGCTTCATGCTTCCAGCTTGTATCTGAAGCCGTTAATCCCCTGGTTACGCTCGATACAGTATCGACTATCATACGATACCATCGGCGGGGCGACAGAGCCTCATTAGTCAATGCGCTTCTATCCTTGACTGCTCAATCCGGTTGCCAGGTAAAACCCGTTCTGGCCATTCAGGACATGAGTGACGAGGAGATAGCGGTGCTGGAAGGGGAGCTTGCAAAGCTGCCATGGAATAGCGGTTTCGAACCCGTTATTCGACGTTATTCGTCGACGGAACAGTCACCGGATCTGCGCTCGCTGATGTTGAACGACACGCTCAAGGCTGTCGGTCGCGGTTATGCGGCATTTCTCGATTATGATGACTTATTGTTTCCAAAGGCTTACGAGGTGCTATTGGAACAAATCAAGACCAGCGGCAAAAATGCGACCTTTGCACGTGTTTATTCCACCTTGGTCGATGGGGAGACCGGTTGCATAATCAGGCGTGAAAAAATTTATGACTACGGTGAAACCTATCGTGATTTCGTCGAGCATAACCACGCGCCGCTGCACAGCTTTCTGTTGGATCTGGATAAGTGCGATCTCGAAGCTGTGACCTACTACGAAGACATGAAGTACATGGAAGACTATTACCTGACGATGCAGTTGTTTTCTCGAGATGGGACCGACTGGGCCTCATTGAAGACTTGCGGCTTCATCGGGGACTATATTCATCGTATTGGCTGCGACGCTCATACATTAGCGATCACTGACGACCAGCAGCGAGCGGACCTACTGAATAATGAGTCATATCGCATTTGTGAGGACCGCATCAAGACCTTGCGCAGCCGTTTGAGTGTGAAGGCATAATGTGGAGTAGGTCCATCATTATCATGGGTGGACGTTGGTCGTCTGATTCATTTAAGGTTAATCGTTATGAATAAGGATTTGGTTTTTCATGCTACCGCCGTCAGCACTTCGGCAAGAGCCCAATTGAAGGGACAAAAGCCTGCAGTTATCTGGCTCACGGGACTAAGCGGTGCGGGAAAGTCGACAATAGCCAACGCACTGGAACAGGCCCTAGTGGCTAAGGGGCGACATACCTTCCTATTAGACGGCGATAATCTGCGCATGGGTCTATGTAAGGATTTGGGCTTCGAAGATGCTGATCGTGTAGAAAATATTCGGCGTGTAGCAGAAGTGTCAAAGTTGCTTGTTGATGCTGGGTTGATCGTGATTACTGCTTTCATTTCGCCCTTTCATCGTGATCGTGCCATGGCGCGTGAAGTGATTGGAAGCGATGTGTTTGTAGAAGTTTTTATTGATACTTCGTTGGAAGAGTGCGAAAGACGCGATCCTAAAGGGTTGTACTGTAAAGCTCGGGCTGGGCAGATCAAGAATTTCACCGGCATTGACTCTGCTTACGAAATACCTGTCAAACCGAATATTCGTATTCACACCGTCGAGGAGGATTTGGCGGTGTCCGTCGAGCGGGTTCTAGCCTATCTCGATCAAAGGTCTACTCAATGAAGACGCTCGTCATTATTGGGGCTGGCTTTAGCGGCGCTGTCACTGCTGCGCAGTTCATGCGCCACAGTACACCCGATGTGCGAGTCGTGCTGATCAACCGTTCTGGAACCATGGCGCGGGGGCTGGCCTATGGTACTAACAGTTCACTTCACTTACTCAATGTGCCTGCGGGCAACATGAGTGCCTATGTTGAAGAGCAAGATCATTTTCTACGATTTTGCCAGGCGTTGGATCCTACCTATACCGCATCATCATTTGTGCCCCGTAAGCTTTACGGCGATTACCTGGCTTTGATCTTAGATCATGCGGAAAAGCACAGTTGCGCGGGAGTAAAGCTTGAGCGGGTGGTTTCGGAGGTGCAACGTCTGCGGCCAGTTGGAATGGGCGCTTTTGTGGAGTTGGTCAATGGCCAGCACATCAAGGCAGATCAAGTGGTGCTGGCGTTTGGTAATTTTTCCCCTCTTGATCCTCCGGGTTTTTCTACATCCATTAGCCCTGGACGCTATCAGTCAGATCCCTGGGCAGGTGGGGCGACCCACTCGGCTGAAGCTGATAGTTCGATACTCCTTGTAGGCGCAGGGCTGACGGCTTTAGATGTATCACTGGGATTGTTGCAGCAAGGGCATCGTGGGCCCATTCACATGCTTTCGCGACGTGGTCTTAGTCCATTGCCACATCGCACTCAGCGGCCGGCTCATGAAGTACCGGTTGGTCTCGTCCACACATTAATGCAAGCGACACCTACAGTACGTGAATACATGCGTCTGATCCGTCGCGAAATCGGAGCAGCGGGGCCGCAAGGTCTGGATTGGCGGGACCTGCTCGCGGTCTTGCGTTCCAGTACCCCAGCATTGTGGATGCGATTGCCGAACAGTGAGCGCCAGCGTTTCTTGCGCCATGCGCAGCCATACTGGGACGTGCATCGGCATCGGGTTGCGCCAGCAGCTTACCGGCGCTTCGAGGAGGCAGTTGCTAGTGGACAGATTCATTCAATGGCGGGACGCATCCAGCGCGTAACTCCAGGCACCACTGGTTTGACAATTGATATCCAATTGCGTCGCGAACAGCGATTTGAGCAAATAAACGTGGCTCAGGTCATTAATTGCACCGGCCCAAATACAAACCTACGACGTGTCGACGACGCGCTGATTACTCAGATGATGGCCGAGGGGCTTTTACAGCTTGATCCTTTCGGCTTGGGTTTGAGTGTTGATGATCAGTTGGCGGTGAAAAGTGCTAACGGTGAGACATCTAGCTGGTTGCACTACATTGGACCGATGCTCAAGGCGGATTTTTGGGAAGCCACAGCAGTCCCTGAGCTGCGTATACATGCGCAATCTCTGGCATCCAAGTTGGCCAACCTGATTCGCTGAAAACTATTTCGGGATTTGGAGTAGCACGGTAGTAGGGTCTGAGAACAGCTTTCAACGGATATGAGGTTGCTTCATGTGCGTTGAGGGAGTCTGTCCGTAGGAACCCCATATGACTCGCATGCCGCATTGAGGTCATTGGCGCTGGCCGTGAGTACTGAAGTTGCCTGTATTTTTTGGCTTCAGTCGACATGAAGGCTATTAATAGGTTCTTCACGGAATCCTCGGGAAACACAGAAACAAGAATGCCGATTTAATGTATCCGCTCCATGAACCCCACATTCCAAGCGGATAGCTGACGGTTGATGCTGTGCTCCCGATTTCCATCAGGAGCCCGTCACCATGATACGTCCTAATTCCAGCGTTGAAAAAGTGTACCTCTACCCAAAGCCGGTAGATTTTCGAAAGTCCATTGATGGCCTAGCTGCGCTGGTCGAACTGGATATCAAAGTCGCGGTGTTTGGCCCTGTGCTCTTTGTTTTTCTGAATCGCCATCGTAACGTAAGCGCTCCATGAACCCCACATTCAAAGTGCTTAGCTGATTGCGGATGCTGTGTTCTCGATTTCTCTACGGAGCCAGCTCACCATGATGCGCCCCGACGCCAAAGTCGAAAAAGTGTACCTCTATCCCAAACCCGTCGATTTCCGAAAATCCATCGATGGCCTGGCTGCGCTGGTCGAGTTGGATATCAAGGTAGCCGTGTTTGATCCAGTGCTTTTCGTCTTCCTCAACAAACCTCGCAATCGCGTGAAGATACTGTATTGGGAGCGCAACGGCTTCTGTCTCTGGCTCAAGCGCCTGGAATCTGAACGATTTAAAACATCGCCCGATGCCAACGAAGAAGCGATCATCCTGACCGTCCAGGAACTGGCTACTTGATGGTTTTGATCTGTGGCGCATCCGTCCTCATCAGGTTCTGACGCCACGATTCGTGGCCTGATTCGGTATAATCCCGGGCATGATTTCCATGCCCGAAGATCTCCCTGACGATCCTGAATTGCTCAAGCAGATTCTTGCGAAGATGCAATCCAAAGTCGGTCTGCTTGAAGAGCAAGTCGCACTGCTGAGGCAGCGACTGTTCGCTCGAAAATCAGAGCAAACGGCCGATTCTGCGACCCCGCAAATGGCGTTGCTCAACGAAGCTGAAAGCGAAGCAGAGCCTGCCAGCGATGCCTCGGAAGATGAAATCGTGGCGCCATCCAGGCGTCGCGGCAAACGCCAGTCGTTACCCGCCAATCTGCCCCGAATCGAGATTATCCATGATCTACCTGATCATGAGCTGACCTGTGTCTGTGGCTGTCGTAAACACGCCGTTGGCGAGGAAGTCAGCGAGCAACTTGAAATCGTGCCTATGCAGATCCGGGTGATTAAACACATTCGCAAGGTCTACGGCTGCCGCGACTGCGAGACGGCGCCTGTCACCGCGGACAAACCGGCTCAACTGATTGAAAAAAGCATGGCCAGCCCAAGTGTTCTGGCAATGCTGTTGACCACCAAGTATGTGGACGGGTTGCCGCTTCATCGCTTCGAAAAAGTACTGGGTAGCCATGGCGTCGATATCTCGCGTCAAACATTGGCCCGCGGGGTAATTCAATGCGGTGAGCACTTCCAGCCGCTGTTGAATTTAATGCGCGATAGTCTGTTGGCCGGCCGTATCATCCATTGCGATGAAACCCGCGTGCAGGTATTGAAAAAGAGCCTGGCCGAGAGGCGAGCAGTCAGTCTTGGATGTGGGTGCAAACCGGTGGGCCACCAGACAGGCCAGTAATCCTTTTTGATTACTCCACCAGCCGAGCGCAGGAGGTGCCTACTCGACTGCTGGCTGACTATCGCGGCTATCTAATGACCGACGATTACGCCGGGTACAACGCGCTGGGCGCACAAGAAGGTGTTGAGCGCCTAGGGTGTTGGGCCCATGCCAGGCGCAAGTTCGTTGAGGCGCAAAAAGTGCAGCCAAAATGGAAAACGGGACGTGCCGACATCGCGTTGAAGTTAATCAGCAAACTCTATGGCATCGAGATCGCCTATAAACAAAGTAGCGATGAGGCGCGAAAAAAAGGTCGTCAGGATTTAAGTCTCAAGGTGCTAGGTGAGCTGAAGGCTTGGATGCTGAAAACTCTGCCCTACATGACTACACAGAACGCTCTCGGCAAAGCGGTCAACTACTTGGCAAACAACTGGAACAAACTCGAACGCTACGTCGAGGAAGGCTACTTGGCCCATCGACAACAACACCGCCGAGCGTGCGATTCGACCTTTCGTCATCGGCAGGAAAAACTGGTTGTTCAGTGACACCCCCAAAGGCGCGACGGCGAGCGCTCAACTTTACAGCTTGGTCGAGACCGCTAAAGCTAACGGCCAAGAACCCTATGCGTGGCTGCGCCACGCACTTGAGCGTCTGCCACAGGCGTCCTCAGTTGAAGATTACGAAGCCTTGCTGCCGTGGAACTGCACACCTCGATCGCATAGTTGAACGCTTATCCCATATTGACTAGATGGGTTTATGGAGCGCTTACATTTATGTGCCACAGGTAGAGAAATTTGGCGCACCGCATCTGGGATCAGGTGGTGACTTTGAAGTGGGGTTCATGGAGCGCTTACGTTCATGGAGCGGATACCTCCAATGGTATGTGCGCGAGGTATGTCAACGATAGCTATGTGAATTCTGGAGATTAGTTGGTTTAAGGGGGGCAAACGTTAAGCCCGCTGATTAGCGGGCTTAACTTGGTTTAATTCCTAAATAATAGTTATTAATTGTTGTTGTGTTGCTCGGCTCGATAGGCCGCCATGCTTCTGTGGTATCTAACTTTTATGATTTCGGTTGCTGAAATTAACCCTCCTAACAAGCATAGAGTTGTTGTGCAGAAAAGCAATCGAGCATCCGCCGCATTTCCAAACATTACAAGTCCAGCAAAATATAATGCTGCCGACATGTAGAGTGTTGTTGTTTCGATTGTTGCTCTGCCAGCTAGCAATGCACCAATAAATACCGTAATGGCTGATAGGTACAAAAACCAAGGTCTAAAAATAGTCCAAGCGGATGTATTGTTTATATAATTTACCATCTGCTCTCGTAATTGTGACTTGGGGAGGCTGTATCCATATTTGTTCGTGTCGATTTGAGGGCTTATTATCAAAAACTGCTCCCCTTTATTGGCTCCGACTAGAAATTTAGTAAGCATGAACTTGTTATAAAAAAAGCAGATTGTATGGTTTTTTGCAGTGCTTATCCAAAGATCATCAAGTTCGTTATTGAAATTTATCTTATGAAAGAAGCCGACTGACAGGTTTACGTGTCTTGGGTCATAGTTTTCTTTAATTTCTGAAAGAGCCAGGCTTGGCGACATCTCCGAAAATAAATTATTGTTCTCGCAAATACTTGCTCCAGCAATATCCATTACTCGTGTCATTCGCATTAGAGCTTTTGTACCGCTCAGCTCTCGAAATTCTGGTAGTGAATAACTATCAAGTTGTATTTTGGAATAATATATTACACCGGTTAGCGAGGCGCCTAATGCTGCCGTGGCTATAATTGCTGTCTTCCATTTTTTTGTGGTGCGAGATGTTGTGATCCAAGCTAAGTAAAATATTAGTGGTACAGCTGCGGTAATTGCGTTATGTCTGGAGCATGTTCCAAGTAGGATAAGTAGTGTGGATAGAGTAAATAAGCTCCAGAAACTCGTTCGGCTATTTACTGATTTAAGTATAAGCATTATTGCAAAGCTGGCAACAAAAAATGATGTCATCAGGACATCCTTCCAAATGGCTGCCATAGTGCCAAGTATTGCAGGGATGCTTAGGTAGAGCAAAAGAAAAGCTATGGATATAGAAGCTCTTTTTGTGAAGTGATACGCTATATAAAATACTGAGGATATTAGAAGTAATAGTTGTGTAAAGAGCATTGCTGCAGGGTTGGGAGAAATTAAATCGATCAAGCGCCAAACATAGCTGACGACAGGAGGCCACATTGAATCAGTAACCCCATTTCTTGCTCCGTATAGTGCATGAAAGGAATCATATGTCATAAAGCCAGGGTAAAATATCGCCGTTACTAATAGCGAGGCAATTGTCGGTACAGTAAGCAGAGTAAAAGCTCTGCCAAGTTTTTTGATATTGTTTTTGGTAATGGCGGATAATGTGACGAGCACAGCAAGTGATAGAATAATACTTATTGCTATTAGTTTGATGATGTTGCGTGTATCTGAAGGTTTGTATATTGCTAAATCGAAGTGAGGATTGTCTGATGTTGTTTTTATCAAAAGACCATTCGGAGTGATCTCGATTTTATCGATGCCTTGGATTGGAGTTATACGCTCAAGTAGATCTGTTGGTGAGAGCGTAATCGTGACAAACAAATATCGTAACTCAACGCTTTTTACCAACATTGTCAATGCTTCATCCGAGGGGTCAACCCGTACGCTTTTAAGGGCTCCATTTGGTAGCTTAAGCCCTATCCCATCGCCAGGTTTTCCTTCATATGCCAATCTTTCGCTAGCCTCGTCTGTGTATTCTGCTCCTGTCGGAAAATAAAGCTGCATAAATTCTTGTTTATTCGTTTCCGCGAAGAATACGATAGTGTCTTTGTGGGTAAAACCGACTCCGAAAACTAAAATTACAGAAAAAATTAATGATGCTAAATAGTATACTGATATTTCTATTAAGCGCTTCGATGTTGGTAGTTGCATGTTTTAATTGCCTTGGCTGTTTGTTTCGGTTGAATGCAAGGTAAGTGTGAATTATTTAACTGTGTACGGTTTATGGTTCTGGTTTTTAGGGTGGAATCCTATTTTTGGCTTGCCCCGTTTCTAATAAGGATTCGTATTCTGTCTGGCGAGTCCTTGATCTTCAATGGGCTCAGGTTCTTGTCTATGTCCACCCGAAGCCATATTTTCATTGGGGAATAAATATAATTCCAAATAAAAAAATTGCACCGCCGATAGCACTCAATGAGTGCCATGTTTGTTGTTGACCTTATTGCGTCAGCTCTTCTGGACGTTTCTTCTACTTGCATAATCCATTGCCCAAATTGCACTTAATGAGTGGCTTGTGTAGCGCGTAACCGAATACAGGTGGTCCGATTGGGAGGTCGTCTATGTTAACCCGGTCAGGCGCGTGGGGTAAGGCAAAAGTGGACGGCGAAGAAAAAAACGATTGGGCCCGACGCCGATAGGTCTCGAAAAGCACAAGCTTGCCCACGCGCTGCGCGCGCCATAGACGACGGGCTGGCGCTGGGCCTGTAGTTTGAGGTGGCGTCGAATGGTATTGCGTGAGCAGCCCATCTGCCGGGCGATGGGCCATGCACGCCAGTGGCCGACAACGAAGCGCTACTGCCGTAGAACTGCTCACCGGAAATGCCAAGGTAAACCAGAACCCCATCCTGAAGTAGGTGGGTTTATGGATCGCGTAGTGCGTCAGCCAAGCTAGCAGTTGATAAAGGGTGAAAGTCCCTACGAGAGAAGTTATGGCGAAACACCTCGACCTCAAGTCATGCGTTGTAGTGTCTACCTGCATTACGTGATGGAATTTTGGGGCAGGCAATGGCGTCGGTGTGCAGCCAAGGGTGGGATGATTGCCGTGCGGTATGCAGACGACTGTGTTCTGGGGTTTAGGCGAGCCTACCGATAAACCGTCCAATGCATCGTGTTGCCCTTGATCAGGGCGAAACCCATACGAAAGTCCGAGAAAGTTATGCTCATAAATCGCATTGAGCACTTGCGCGACCGCGGCCTCGAAGATCTTGTGGGTGCGTACGGGTAAGAATGATCTGGCCATAATCCTCCCAGCCAGCGAGTACGCAAAGTACTTGCGAGAAAGAAGGATTTCACATCGCACTGAAAGTGCTAAATTTCAATTTTCCATTAGTAATACATGCAGCGATTTCAGTGGAGATTCCGAATTTAAAACAGCTTTTTCAAATGGTGCACTTTTTGATGTCCGGTCATCCATAAATTTAATCAAAGTTTACACGCTCAGACTCAATCACCAACGGCATGTTGCGCATCTGGGTATGCACCGAACCCAGGTATTCCCCCAGCATGCCTAAAAACAATATCTGTACCGAGCTGAAGAAGAACAGAGAAATTAGCATTGGGGCGATGCCCACTTGGAACGAGTTCCAGAACACCAGTTTGGCCACAAGAAACCCGAATGCTATCAACAGACTGAGTCCTGCCAGCAGTCCCCCCCCCATGACCATCAGCCGCAATGGCACCTTCGAGTGATTAGTGATGCCAAGCATGGCGATGTCGTACAGTGTGTAAAAGTTGTTTTTGGTGATTCCTCGTTGGCGCCGTGGTTGCTTGAACGGCACTGTGGCGATCGGGAAACCGATTTCACAGAGCAGGCCGCGGAAATACGGATAGGGGTCGTCGATTTGCTTCAGGATATCCAGCACAACCCGGTCAAATAGGCCGGCACCGGTAGCATTCTGCACCAGCTGCACTTCGGAAATACGGGTGACGAAGCGATAGTAAGCGCGGCGTACCAGGAACATCAGGCGCGACTCTTCGCTTTCCGGTTTCACCGCCATCACGGTCTTAAAACCTTCTTCCCACTTCTTGACGAACTCTTCGATCATCTCTGGCGGGTCTTGCAAGTCGGAAGCGATCAGTACCGCGGCGTCGCCATTTGACTGCAGTAGCGCGTGATAAGGTGAGCGGATATGGCCAAAATTGCGCGCATTGAATATCAGCTTTACGCGCTTGTCCTGCGCAGCCAGGGCACGCAATTTGGCGTGGGAGCCATCGGTCGAGCAGTTGTCGATGAAAATGTGTTCGTAGTCATAGTCAAGGCGTGACATCACCTCAACGATGCGCTGGTACAGCTCATCAATGTTGGCTTCTTCGTTGTAGCAGGGTGTAACTATGCTGATAAGCTTACGCATAATTGAAAACGAACCTGTTATTAATGACGAATGAAAGTAAGGCCATTGGCACGATCAAGGCCATGCCAGCCAAGTAAGGATCAATACCCAGTAATCTGAGCGCCGCAATGCCTGCCACGTTAGCGCCATAAACTACGCCATAGCCGGCAATGAACCGGAAAATCAACTTGTTGTTTTTCGAGCCGAATACAAGGGCACCGGTACTTTTGAAATTGAAGGCTATGCCTAATATAGTGGCGAGCAGCAACGCCGCACTGTAGTGCAGCCCAAGGTAGAGAAAACCGGCGAAACAGCCATAGCCAAACGCTGCATTCATTACCCCCACCAACAGAAATCTGAACAGTTTTACTTGTAGAAGCCTGCGTAGCATGGACGACGCCTTTTTAGTCTCTTGCATTCAGATGCTGCCTGATTTCACGCATGACACCACTTAACGAAGAGTCGCTGGGCACATAGCCAAACAGTTGCTCGGCCTTGCGATTTTGCGAATAGTAATGGGCCTTGGGGCCAGTGGCATTGACCCTTGCCTGGTCACCCGCGATTGTGAATTGCAGGCCGAACTGTTCGCTCAAGGCCGTCAGAAGTTCGAACTTGCCGATGGGGGCTTGGCTGTAGCAGTCGACCACGTCGTTGCGCGCTGGCGAGTGCAGAATCCGGTCAATCAGTTGCAGGAAATCAGTGGGGGTGAGGTAGTCCCGAAGCATGTCATCGGGAGCTGCCTCGAGCACGGTGCCCGCTTGCAGTGCACGCAGAATGTCGCTGAGGAAGAAGCGAGCCTCTACAGCTTGGCGATGGCTGAAGTAACTGAACACCCTCACATCGACAATTGCGGCCTCAGGCAGTGCTCGATGACGGCATTCGGCCTGAAATTTGGCTGCGCCGTACCAGTCCTGCGGTTTTAACCCATTGATTGCGAATATCGCCTTCGAGGCTTCGGTTACAGGTGTTTCGAAGTTGGTACCGTACGCAGCGCCGCTGCTCAGGTAGATGTATCTGCACTGAGGATGGTTTTGCAGGTAATCCAGGGCGAGATTATCGTACTGCTCGGTGACGGTGAAGATATCCTTGCCCATCTGTACGGCCCGGGCGGGGTCACCGACGCCAACAAAGTTAATTATCGCATCGAACTGGCAATTGACATCGAAGCCGGAGTAGTCGAGCACGGCAAATGCCTTGCGGTCGGCAATGGTCCGCAGTTCGGCATCGAGCGAGCCCGGTGCGCGCACGAACAGGCTGCATTCATGAGATGTATGTTCAGCGATGCTGGCTACAAGGTCTTTGGCGATATGACTGCTTGCCCCAAGAATGGCAAGCTTCATTTTCCCAGATCCAGTGGTGGCGACTGCTCATTGATTGGGCGGCCAAACTCCAGGCGCGGCCGGCATTCCCGCGCATCTGGCATCATGACTTCGATGAGCATGGGTTTGCTGTTGGCAAGAAATTCGGCTACAGCGGACTTGAATGCCGCCAAATTGACAACGGTTAGTGAATGTACGCCATACGCGGCGCCGAGGGCTTGGAACTGCGAGGTATAGCCGTCCCAGTAAGTCGACGAGTTACGGCCCTCGAAGTACATTTCCTGGAAGCCGCGGACCATTCCTAGCGAGTGGTTATTTAGTACGATAGTCAGGATTGGCAGCTGGTCACGGACAATTATGTCCAGCTCCTGGATATTGAGCTGCGCACCGCCGTCACCGGTGATGACGATAACCGGTTTGTTACCTGCGATGCTGGTGCCCACGGCGGCAGGAATGGCAAAGCCCATGGTACCCAGACCGCCAGAGTGGTGCATGGCTTGGTCGGAGCTCAGGCGCAAGGTATGCGCGGCCCACATCTGGTTGTTACCAACGTCGGCAACATAGTCCAATGCACGGTCGGCGGTAAGATCATTGAGGTTGTTGAACAGCTCGAACGGGCTGATGTTCCACGTTGTGTACTCATCGACGAATGATTGCCTGAAGACCTGCGTAAGATGAGAGCGCCAGGCTGCTGGAGCGGGTTGCATCTTGGCTGCATGCGCGATGAAGTCGGTAAACACTGCATCCAGGTCGGCATGGATCGACTCTTGGGCCTTGACCCTGTTGTCCAGCTGCGCCGCATCCAGATCGAACTGGATGATGTGCGCATTCGCACCGAACGTTTCGGTTTTGGCCCCGGTTTGGCGCACGTCCATCCGGCTACCGAACACCACCAGTAGATCGCAGTGCTGCACAGCATGGTTGGCCGCGCGGGTGCCATAGGCACCGAGCATGCCGAGGTAATGTTCGCTTGCCGTAAGTTTTTCAGCGCCTTTCAGGCTGGCGACATGGGGGATGCCCAATTTGCCGACCAAGCTCAGCCATTGGCTGAACGCAGGGCTGTTTACTGCGCCACCGCCGATAAGGAATACCGGTTGTTGAGCCTTGGACAGTGCTGCCCAGACATCGCTGAACGACGCGTGCTGCCCGGTTGCTGGCGACGTTTCATGGGTCCAGGCCTTCAATAATTGGTTCAGCACCGCCTCATCGATTTCGGCGCGCTGGATGTCCATGGGGATGTCCAGAAGGACAGGCCCCGGACGACCTTCCCGAGCGATGCGGATTGCTTTGAGAAGGCAGGGGATCAGTTCATCGACATGGGTGACCTGATGAGCATACTTGGTGATGCTACTCACCAGAGCAACACTGTCGAGCTCCTGGAAGCCCTGCTGACGTATGGGTCTGTCGCCCTTGAGCTCTTGGGTGTTGACTTGGCCAGTCAGGAATAGACAGGGGTGACTATCGAGCCAGCAGTCTGCAATTCCAGTGATCAGGTTGGTGGCACCAGGTCCGCTTGTACCAAGTGCCACACCCATGATCTTGTGATGGGTCGCACGTGCGACAGCAGATGCAGCAAAGGCAGCGCCTTGCTCATGGTGCATTGATACCAACTTGGTCTTTCCGAGCAAGTTAATACTGTCCACCAGATGGGCAATCATTCCACCGATGAGCTCAAAACCATACAGGACGTTATTGTCTGCAAGTACTTTTGCTACTGCATCTGACGCTTTCATAAGTTAGAAACCGATCCCGAAGAACTCTTCCAGTTTTTCACCAACGTAATCGAAATGTTCTTGGCTCAGGGAGGGTTGGACGCCCAGCCAGAAGGTCTGGTTCATCGTTCGATCAGTGTTGGTCAGTTCGCCCACGACGCGGTACTCGACATTATGGAAGTACGGTTGGCGGGTCAGGTTACCGGCAAACAGCAGACGGGTACCGATCTTGTTTTGATCCAGGAACTTGAGCAGATCGACACGCTTGACTCCGGCGCTTTCCTTCAGGGTGACCGGGAAGCCAAACCAGGACGGGTCGCTGTTAGGGGTCGGTTCGGCGATTTCAAGGAAATCGCTCAGGGACGACAGACGCTCCTTGAGCAGCTTGAAGTTGCGCTTGCGGGTTTCGATGAACTCGGGTGCGCGGTCGAGTTGTGCCAGTCCGCAGGCCGCTTGCATGTCGGTGATCTTCAAGTTGTAGCCCAAATGGGCATACACATACTTGTGATCGTAACCTTGTGGGAGACTGCCGAATTGCTGGCCGAAGCGGTTGCCGCAGGTGTCATCGCAACCGGGCGCGCAATAACAATCGCGTCCCCAATCACGGAACGATTCGGCGATCAGTTTGAGCTGAGCGTTATTGGTAAATACCGCACCACCTTCACCCATGGTGATGTGGTGAGCCGGGTAGAAACTCAGGGTGGCGATGTCGCCAAATGTCCCAACCAGCTTGCCGTCATAGGTCGCACCGAGCGCATCGCAGCAGTCTTCGACCAACCACAGATTGTACTTTTCGCACAGGGCTTTGACTTTACCCAGGTTGAAGGGGTTACCCAGGGTGTGGGCGAGCATGATCGCCTTGGTCTTGGGCGTGATCGCCGCTTCGATCAGCTCAGGGTCAATGTTGTGGGTCGCCATGTCGACGTCAACGAAGACCGGAATCGCGCCGAACTGCACGATTGGGTTGACTGTGGTGGGGAAGCCGGCAGCCACGCCAATGACTTCGTCACCTTTCTTGATGGCACGGTCACCCAGCTTGGGAGAAGTTAATGTGCTGAACGCAACCAGGTTGGCCGAGGAGCCCGAGTTGACCGTAATAAGATAATTGACGCCAATAAATTCGGCCAGTTTCTTTTCGAACTCGGCATTGAAGCGACCGGTAGTCAGCCAGCCATCAAGGGATGCTTCGACCATCAGTTGTAGTTCGCGAGCGCCAATCACCTTGCCGGAAGGAGGGATAACGGTTTCGCCCCCAACAAAAGGTTTGGCAGCCAAGGCAAGCTCGGCGTAACGCTCAACGAGCTGGCTGATTTCCTGACGGAGCATATCGGGGGTCATAATAGTTCCTGCTTGAAGCTCTTAGTTGGTTAGGCGCCGGATGCCATGGCTGCCATGTAACTGTTGATTTCGTTGACGCAATGGGCGTGCATATCCTCGCCTCGCAACCAAGCGCGATGCCAGCTGACAATGCGGGTTAGTGTGGCTTCCAGGCTCCAGGTGGGTTCCCACTTCAAGTGGGTTCGGGCTTTGGAAATGTCCAGTTTCAAGTAACGCGCCTCGTGGGGCTGGGGGTCCCTGTCAAGTTGCCAGCTCGCATCGTTACCCCATGCTCCGACCATGTGATTGAGTATCCATTCGACAGGACGTGCATCTTCATCCCGGGGGCCGAAGTTCCAGCCTTGCGCGAATGCCTGGCCATGCTCCCACAGGTGTTGAGCGAGGACAAGGTAACCACTGAGTGGTTCCAGGGCATGTTGCCACGGGCGCGTCGCTTTCGGGTTGCGAACTATCACCGGCTGACCTTTTTCGACGGCGTGCAGAATATCGGGAATGAGGCGATCGTCTGCCCAGTCACCGCCACCGATCACGTTACCGGCACGTGCCGAGGCCAAGGCTGGCGCGCCATCAGTGTTAAAGAATGAATTGCGGTAGGCGGAAGTGACCAGCTCTACACAGCCTTTGCTGTTGCTGTAAGGGTCATGGCCGCCCATGGGTTCGTTTTCACGATAGCCCCACTCCCATTCCTTGTTTTCGTAGCACTTGTCAGTCGTAACGTTGACGATTGCGCGAAGGTTTGGGCATTTGCGAGCCGCCTCCAGCACATGAATAGTGCCCATGACATTGGTGGCATAGGTTTCAACCGGCTCTCGGTAGGACAACCTGACCAAGGGTTGGGCGGCCATGTGAATCAGAATATCCGGATCAAAAGCCGTCATGCTTTCAGAAATGGCTTGCAGGTCGCGAATATCGCCAATCTGCGATGCAACCATGCCTTGCTCAACGCGCGCCTGTTCAAACAGCGACGGTGTCGTAGGTGGTGCCAGTGCGAAACCTTTGACGTGCGCCCCCATGTCTTGTAGCCACAGGGACAACCAGCTGCCTTTGAATCCGGTATGACCTGTGAGGAATACCTTCTTACCCTTCCAGAATGCAGCTGAGACGTTAGCTTTCATATTATTCCCAGGATTTCCAAGGTGCCTTGCCATTTTGCCAAAGTTTTTCCAGCAGGTTTTTATCGTGCAGGGTATCCATTGGCTGCCAGAAGCCCTGGTGCTCGTGTGCCATCAACTGGCCGTCCGCTGCCAGCTCCATCAAGGGCTCTTGCTCCCAAACGGTGCTGTCGTCGATCAAGTACTCCAGGACTTGAGGGGACAATACAAAAAAACCGCCATTGATCATGGCGCCGTCGCCTTTAGGCTTTTCCTTGAAGTTGAGAACCTGTTTTTGCTTGATGTCCAGTGCGCCAAAGCGACCTGGGGGATAGGTTGCGGTGAGTGTCGCGGCCTTGCCATGCTGTTTGTGGAAGGCAATGCTGGCGCTGATGTCTATATCACCGACTCCATCACCGTAGGTGAAGCAGAACGCTTCTTCATTTCGAACGTAATCTGCCACGCGACGCAAACGACCGCCCGTCATCGAGGAGTCACCAGTGTCAACCAGTGTGACATTCCAATCCTCGGCGCGTTTATCGTGCACTTCCATGGTGTTTTCACGCATGTTGAAAGTTACATCGGACGAATGCAGAAAGTAATTGGCGAAGTATTCTTTGATCAGATAGCCTTTGTATCCGCAGCAGATAATGAAATCATTGATGCCGTGCGCGGAATACATCTTCATGATGTGCCAGAGGATTGGTTTTCCACCAATTTCGACCATAGGCTTTGGACGTACACTGGTTTCTTCGCTCAGGCGTGTACCCAGGCCGCCTGCCAAAATGACCGCTTTCATGATTGCTCCTTATCAGTTTGAGCTTACAAATGCATCTGAATAAAAATTTTTGACGGGCAGTCCCGAAGTTGTCAGTGCATCCCGTGCGGAGTGAATCATGTCTTCCGAGCCGCAGGCATAGACGACCGTTTGTGTGAGATCAATGGCGTCCTTGATTAGCGCTGATTGTACATAGCCAGTACGTCCTGTCCACTGAGCGTCCGCTCGCGAAAGCACTGGTATGAAGGTGGCGTCCATTCCCTGAAGTTGCGGATTCCAATAGATGTCGTTAAGTGTACGGCCTCCCCAATAGATGAAGACCTTCTTCCCGGCGGTAAGCGAAGGGTTGTCAAGCAATTGCTCAAGCATGGCCTTGACGGGAGCGATGCCGGTACCGGTAGCTAGGAAAACGATGTTCCTAGCGTCTTTTTCACGCAGACTGAAGGTGCCTAGCGGGCCTTCCAGTCGCAAGAGATCGTTGGCCTTTGCACGGGCGAACCAGTACTGCGACATCATGCCTAGCTCGACCTCTCGGATCTGTAATTCCAGTTTTCCGTCGGAGCGCTGTGCATTGGCAATGGAATAGCTGCGGCGCAGGCCGGCTTCACCGATGATGTCGAGGTACTGTCCGGGCAAATAAGTGAGTTTGCTATTGGGCGGCACTCTAAGGATGACTTCCACAACATTGTCGGCGAGCTTGTTGATCGTGTCGATTCTGCAGGGGAGTGTCTTTACGACAATGTTTCCGAGCGCTCCAAGATCTTCGGCATCGATCTCCACATCGGTGACGGCATGGCGGCAGCACGTCAAGATCAGTCCTGCGGCGCGCTCGTCGGATGTCAGAGACGTCTCACCCTTGAATGCTTCAGTTTCACCGGAGAGAACTTTGGTTTTGCATACGCCGCAGCGCCCGGTTCTGCAACTGTATTCGAGAATGATCCCCTCAGCCCTGGCACTGTCGAGCATTGATGTGCCTGTCTCGGAGCTGAACGATTTCCCGTTGTGAAGTTTTACTGAAGCCATATTGGTTACCGGATTTGAAAATTCTGTGCGGGCTACAATGCTGCCGTCAGCTTGCTCCAGAATCGAAGAAACGACGTCTATGAAAAATAGAGATTTTATTTTACGGGTTTGAATGAAGGTGAACGGACGGCGGACGCGGAAAAATCAACGTTGCTTCAGAAAGTGCTTCTGGCGATACTCGTGATCACTGTGGTTCTGTTCGTACTGCATGTGTCAATGAGCCCTTCTAATCGGGAACTTCAACACTGCCGCCACACGAACAGTCACCAAATTATTCTCATGAGATCCATCATCATGCTGAAAGCCTTCGTCCATGTCGTTATGAAGCCGCGCCGCCTACCTAAGCGCTCAGTCTCATACCTTAAAATTGGCGAATAGTACCCTAGATGTGAGTTGCATGCACCAATTGTTGGAGGGGCGTCTGCGTTGGTTGCGCGGACGGCCTGCACCATCGCTGTCGCCTTGCGGATGAACAGTGTCGGCTTGCTTGATTTCCTTGCGATAACGCTCGGTGATCTGATTGCTTCGCGTATTACCTTCGTCCAGATGCGGCAGGAACTCGGAGTGGATGACGGCTTGCATTTCGCCCGGATGGCTGTTTCTGGCGCCGGCCATTTCCACGCAATACTTCGATGACCAGCCGTACTGGTGCCATTGCGCAATCTGCTGCGCAATGGCAGCCGAGTTGGTGACGATAGCGCCACCGTCGCCCAAGGCGCCGAGGTTTTTGGTCGGGCAAAAGCTAAAGCTGACGGCGTCACCGAAGGTCCCCGCGCGCTTGCCAACAACGGTAGCGCCCTGGGCTTGTGCGCTATCTTCCAGCAGAAAAATGCCTTTGTCTGCAAAGAGCGTGGCGATTTCCTGTTTTCTGGGATGGTCAAACTATGCAGGTGCGTAACGACGACGGCATTGGCGCCCGCTTCCACGGCACGTCTGACTCCGGTCAGAATTGCTACATGGGTGTCGTAGGCTGCATCCATGAAAGCTGGTTCGCCGCCGATGGCCTGGACAAAAGTAGTGGTGTACATGCCGGCGTTGGGTACCGTCGCTATCACGTCGCCTTTTTTTCAATGTCCAGTGCTTTGAGGGTTTGTTCGATCGCGTCGGTGCAATTGGCAAAGGTAATGCAGTGAGCGGGGGCCAAGATATTCGGAAACAATGTTCCAGAGCATTTGACCTCTGAATCCAGGACCACCCATCTGCTGGGCACCACAGAACGCAGAATGAAAGCATCAATATGGTCACGGAATTTTGCAGTTTTCGCGTTGAGGTTGTTGATTTGTTGCCTCGAGACGCTCCCCTCGAGGCATAACCCGCTAAGTGTGGTGTTATTGCTTTGACTCGAAATGTTCTGGTCACCGGATCAGGCAAGGAGCCCCAGGGGCTTACCAGGCGAGCTTTTAGTAAAAATAACGGGGGACCCTATCATTCCTATGGTCTCGCACGAACAGCTCTGGTGGCAAATCGTCCAAAATAAAGATGATGGCACCTCTGCAGCAGCGGATTCAAGGCCTGGAGTGGCGAAGGGGAAGGCAAAAATCAGCGCTCAAAAGGGGGGGTTTTCGTGATAGATTAATCCTTTGCTATCTATTTCCTGAATCGGTTTGAAATGTCGAAAAGAATACAGGTGACCGGAGGAACGGGGTTTTTAGGGAATGCCTTAATACAGCGTTTTTTTACTATTCCCAATACATCGGTTGTAGCTCCGCTAAGAAATATCAATATTAAGTTACCCGATTCAGTAGAAAAGACTTATGTATCCAATATCGATGAAGCAACCGACTGGGGCGCATTCCTCTTTGGTGTTGATATTGTTGTGCATGCGGCGGCGCGGGTGCATGTCATGCACGAAAACCCTGTGCAGTTGCTCGAAAAATTTCGCACCGTCAATGTCAAAGGCACGCTTCAGCATGCCAATCAGGTTTTAATGGCCGAGGTGAAGAGATTTATTATTATCAGTTCCATTAAGGTCAACGGGGAAATTACATCGTTTGGACGACCTTTTACAGCAGATGATACTCCGGCACCATTGGATGCTTACAGGATATCAAAGTACGAAGCTGAGCAAGCACTGTTGAAGCTTGCTGAAAATTCACTAATGGAAGTAGTCATTATCCGTCCGGTCCTTATATATGGTCCGGGTGTAGGCGCTAACTTTCGTCAAATGATGCGCTGGCTTTCAACAGGTTTTCCTCTGCCATTTGGTGCGGTGACCAACCAGCGAAGTTTTGTATCTCTGGAAAATATCGCCGATCTGGTTGTTACCTGTGTCGATCATCCTCGTGCAGCAAATCAGGTTTTTCTAGTTAGCGACGGTGAGGATGTTTCAACGACCGAGCTAATGCGACGCCTTGTCACTCACCTGGGGGGAAAAACCTGGTTGTTGCCCATTCCGGGAGCGCTATTGGTTTCTCTGGCCAGGCTGCTGGGGCGGGGTGCGATAGCTCAGCGGCTGTTCGGCTCGTTACAGGTCGATATCGGGAAAAACCGGGATTTACTGGGCTGGCAACCGCCATACAGTATGGATGATGGATTGAAGTCGACGGTAGTACGTTTTCTGGAGTCTCGCAAACAATGAGTTACGCCTGGTTCATTCCGCTGGCTTTCGGTATTTCGTTTGGGCTGACGGCAGCGATGCGCAGGTATGCAATTTCTCGCAGTCTGATCGATGTTCCCAGCGCACGCAGTTCTCACACGGTTGCAACGCCGCGTGGTGGTGGTGTTGCAATTGTCGTTGCGTTTGTCCTGTCGTTGGGGTTTTTATATGGCGTTGGATTGATGTCCACAGCTGGTTTTATTGCGGGCGCGGGCGCCGGTGTTGCTATAGCGTTGATCGGTTTTCTGGACGATCACGGCCATATTGCTGCGCGTTGGCGATTGCTGGGTCACTTTGCTGCCGCTGCCTGGTTCTTGGCCTGGATCGGTGGGTTGCCTCCAATGGAGTTGTTTGGCTTTTCCGTTTACCTTGGCTGGGCTGGTTATGTGTTGGCTGCTTTTTATCTGGTATGGCTGCTCAATCTTTACAATTTCATGGACGGCATCGATGGTATCGCCAGTATTGAAGCCATCTGCGTTTGTCTAGGGGCCTGCCTGCTCTATTGGTTGTCAGGCCTGGACAGTCTTATTTGGGCCCCACTATTGCTCGCTGCCTCCGTAGCCGGCTTTCTGTGCTGGAACTTCCCTCCCGCACGCATATTTATGGGGGACGCCGGCAGTGGATTTCTCGGCATTGTGTTGGGTGGGCTTTCGCTACAGGCAGCCTGGGTAAGTGCGCCGATGCTCTGGGCGTGGTTGATATTGCTCGGAGTTTTCATCGTCGATGCGACATTCACGTTGTTTCGCCGTCTACTGCGGGGCGACAAGGTCTATGAAGCACATCGCAGTCATGCCTATCAGTTTGCCTCTCGTCGGTTTGGCAGTCATCTGACGGTTACAGCGGTGGTGGCGGGGATCAATTTGCTTTGGTTGTTGCCTATAGCACTAAGCGTTACTCAATTCGGCTTGAACTCAGGGCTTGGGTTGATTCTGGCCTATGCTCCACTAGTCACGCTGGCCATTAAATTTCATGCAGGTGAGCTTGAAGCACCACAGAAAAAAACTGTGTAACAGTTCTGTCCTTTTGGTTTCAATGTGGATGAGATACGCCTATACGGTTCCACTACGGTGATATGGCAGTTGAAGGGAGAAAACTGAAGTGTTTGAGGAGCTAATGGACAAAGTCAGAGCACGCCTTTTAGGGCTGCCCAGGCGTCGCAAACGACTGCTTCAGGTTGCCACAGACATAGTTCTGATTTGGGGGGCTTTGTGGTTGGCGTTCATCGTCCGTCTGGGTATCGATGACATGTACAACCCGTTCAGGGTCCACTTCTGGCTATTCGTTAGCGCTCCTGTCGTTGCCATACCTCTGTTTATTCGGTTCGGCATGTACCGGGCCGTTATGCGTTATTTCGGTAATGATGCGCTCATCGCCATCATCAAAGCCGTTAGCCTCTCATCACTTATCCTGGCGGTCGTGGTTTATTGGTACAGCAATCACGAAACTGTCGTACCGCGCTCCATCGTTTTTAACTATTGGTGGCTGAGCCTGGTCATTATCGGTGGTTTGCGCCTGTGCATGCGCCAGTACTTCATGGGGGACTGGTTCTCAGGGGCCCACCATGTGCCGTTCACCAACCGTGATGACGGTCTGACCAAGGTGGCGATCTACGGCGCTGGTGTCGCTGGCAATCAGTTGGTCGCCGCGCTTCGAATGGGCCGGGTCATGCGCCCTGTGGCGTTTATCGATGATGACGCAAGCATCGCGGATCGGGCGATTGCAGGTCTGCAGGTTTATAAACCCAAGCATATTCAACAGATGATCGATGAGACGGGCGCTCAGGAAATTCTACTGGCGCTACCGTCATCCACCCGCGTACGTCGCCGCGAAATCCTGACTTTTCTAGAGCGTTTTCCGTTGCACATACGAAGTGTCCCGAACTTCGCTGACCTGGCCAGTGGCCGAGTAAAGGTCGAAGACATCCAGGAAGTGGATATCGCCGACTTGCTTGGTCGAGATTCCGTACCAGCCCAACCGGATTTGCTGGAGCGCTGCATCAAGGGCAAAGTGGTCATGGTGACCGGAGCGGGTGGTTCGATCGGCTCGGAGTTGTGCCGACAGATCTTCGCCCTCGGCCCAACAACGCTTCTGCTTTTCGATCACAGTGAATTCAACCTTTACAGCATTCTCGCCGAACTGGAGCGGCGCGCCAGTCGCCAATCGGTTCCTGTTCAATTGCTACCGATTCTGGGCTCCATCCGTCACCAGGATAAACTGCTGGATGTCATGAAGACCTGGGGTGTGGACACCGTTTACCACGCCGCGGCCTACAAGCACGTGCCTATGGTTGAGCACAACATCGCCGAGGGCGTGTTGAACAATGTCATCGGCACGCTTAACACTGCTCAGGCTGCATTGCAGTCCGGTGTCTCCAATTTCGTGCTGATCTCCACAGACAAGGCGGTTCGTCCGACGAATGTAATGGGCGGCACCAAGCGTTTGGCTGAATTGACGTTGCAAGCCTTGAGTCGAGAGATCGCCCCCGTGTTGTTCGGGGACAAGGCCAATGTGTCCCGGGTTAACAAAACCCGATTCACCATGGTTCGTTTTGGCAATGTACTGGGATCTTCTGGTTCGGTGATTCCGCTGTTCCATAGCCAGATCAAGTCCGGTGGACCATTGACCGTAACTCATCCGAAGATCACTCGTTACTTCATGACCATTCCCGAAGCGGCGCAGTTGGTAATCCAGGCCGGTTCCATGGGGCAGGGGGGGGACGTTTTCGTGCTCGATATGGGCGAGCCGGTGAAGATTGTAGAGTTGGCTGAAAAGATGATTCACCTGTCAGGTTTGAGTGTGCGCTCTGAGAAAAACCTTCAAGGCGATATCTCGATCGAGTTCACCGGCCTACGCCCTGGCGAAAAGCTTTACGAGGAATTGCTGATTGGTGACAACGTATCGGCAACACAACACCCAATGATCATGAGTGCCAACGAAGATCATCTGCCCTGGGATGTTCTCAAGGGGCGTTTGCGGGAGCTGCTGGTTGCCGTTGATGAGGATGATTACACCCGCGTTCGCCAGCTCCTGCGCGAAACCGTCAGTGGCTACACTCCAGACGGCGATATCGTTGACTGGATCCATCAGCAACGTCGTCTCGAGCCCTGATTGTTTCATATCCCGTAACGTACACACTTTTGACAGGCTCCAGACATCGCCTAACTTTGGGAGGCAGCTTCGGAAAAGCTGCTTCCTCAATCGATGTCATGGAGCTTCAACTATGCGTAAAGGCTATCTCTCTTCTCTGTTTTTTGCCCTGCTTACCAGCCTCTCTACTGTCGCAATCGCGGCACCCGCAGTCAAACCAGAGACTGTCAGCGCGCCGATAAGCCAAGAAATGGCACCGAAGGCTCAAAGCGGCAAAATTGATCTTAACGGTGCTGATGCGCCGACGCTGCAGCGTGAGCTCGCGGGTGTCGGTGAAGCCAAGGCCAATGCGATTGTTGCCTATCGTGACATCAATGGACCGTTCGCCTCGGTTGATGAACTGCTGGAAGTGAAGGGGATCGGCAAGGCGATTCTGGATCGCAACCGCGAGAAGCTGGAAGTGAACTAAGCTGATTATTCAACGCCAAGGGGCCGGTCATTGACCGGCCTTTTTCTTTTCCGGTGCAAGCGGCCGATCGTCACTCTCTATCGACGTAATCGAAATTACGATTATCATATTCAAATTAGATTATGCATATAATAAATGACTTTCCCGTCGAAGCGATCCGGTGTTCCGGCGCTTGGCATTTCCTTGAGCATGTTCACCAGGAGCGCAGTCATGACGTCCACCCAATCCCAAGGTACAGCCCTCGTCACCGGTGCTTCCTCCGGTATCGGCGCAATCTACGCGCAGCGTCTGGCGGCGCGGGGTTTCGATCTGCTGCTGGTTGCTCGTGATCAGCAGCGTCTGGAGGAAGCCGCCACCAAGCTGCGCGCCGAGCACGGCGTCCAGGTCGAAGTCCTCAAGGCTGACCTCACTCAAAAAGACGACGTACTCAAACTCGAACAACGTCTGCGCAGCGACTCCAGCATCAGCCTGCTGCTGAACAACGCCGGCGTGGCGGCGGACGGTTTGTTGGCCAATGCCGATACCGATCAGCTGGAGAAAATGATCCAGTTGAACGTCACTGCGGTCACCCGCCTGGCATCGGCCGCCGCGGCCAGTTTCGCCAAGGCAGGCCGTGGCACGATCATCAACATCGCGTCGGTGGTGGCCCTGTTCCCTGAGCGCTTTAACGCGACCTACAGCGCCAGCAAGGCTTATGTGCTGAGCTTGACTCAGTCGCTGAACGCCGAGCTCGATGGCACCGGTGTGAAGGTCCAGGCTGTGTTGCCCGGTGTAACCCGCACCGAGATCTGGGAGCGTTCCGGGATCGATGCGACGCAGATTCCGGCAGACATGGTGATGGAGGCGGGGGAGATGGTCGACGCGGCGCTGTCGGGTCTGGATCAGGGTGAGCTGGTCACCATCCCTTCGCTGCCTGATGCCAAAGACTGGGACGCTTTCGTCGCCGCGCGCCACGTGATGGCGCCCAATCTTTCCAAAAGCAAAGCCGCTTCGCGCTACAAGTGAATGCGGGAAAAATCGGTTAGAGGTGTTGCGGTATGAGTGATCGTCGAGTGGTTGTTACGGGCATGGGCCTGGTGACTCCGTTGGGTAGCGGTGTGGAGGCTGTGTGGAAGCGCCTGCTGGCCGGGCGTTCCGGGTTGCGCAATTTGCCGGAGGAGGTGGTTGCCGATCTGCCCGCCAAGGTCGGAGGTGCCGTGCAGACGGTGGCGGATGACCCCGAGGCTGGCTTCGATCCGGACCTGGCAACGCCGCCCAAGGAACAGAAGAAGATGGACCGCTTCATCATGTTCGCCATGGAAGCGGCGCGGCAGGCGATCGAGCAGGCCGGTTGGCAGGCGCAGACTGCCGATGCCCAGGAGCGCACAGCCACCATTATCGGATCTGGTGTCGGCGGCTTCGGCGCGATTGCCGATGCGGTGCGCACTACCGATACCCGGGGACCACGGCGTCTTTCGCCTTTCACCATTCCGTCGTTTCTGGTCAACCTGGCGGCGGGGCATGTGTCGATTCAGCACGGTTTCAAAGGGCCGCTGGGTGCGCCGGTAACGGCCTGTGCCGCCGGGGTTCAGGCGATTGGTGATGCGGCGCGGATGATTCGCGCCGGCGAGGCGGACATCGCGGTGTGTGGCGGGGCGGAGGCGGCGATCGATCGGGTCAGCCTCGCCGGGTTTGCGGCGGCTCGCGCGTTGTCCAGCGGTTACAACGACACGCCTGAGCGCGCTTCACGGCCTTTCGACAGCGGACGCGATGGCTTTGTGATGGGCGAGGGTGCTGGCCTGCTGGTGATCGAATCCCTTGAGCATGCCTTGGCCCGCGGCGCTACACCTCTGGCGGAAATCGTCGGTTACGGTACCACCGCCGATGCTTATCACCTGACGGCCGGCCCTGAAGACGGCAGCGGTGCACGTCGGGCCATGTCGTTGGCGTTGGCCCAGGCGGGCGTAACGCCGCAGCAGGTGCAGCATCTCAATGCCCATGCCACGTCGACCCCCGTCGGCGATCTGGGTGAACTGGCGGCCATCAAGGCGTTGTTCGGCACGGATAACAAGATCGCCGTGACATCGACCAAGTCCGCCACCGGGCATTTGCTCGGCGCAGCAGGGGGGATCGAGGCGATTTTCACCCTGTTGGCGATCCGCGATCAGATCGTCCCGGCGACACTCAACTTTGAAAACCCGGACCCCGCCAGCGAAGGCGTGGACATCGTTCACGGTCAGGCCCGGCCGATGGCCATCGAGTACGCGTTGTCCAACGGCTTCGGGTTTGGCGGGGTTAATGCCAGCGTGTTGTTCAAGCGCTGGCAGGGTTAACCCTTGGGCTGTTTGAGGTGTGCGCGAGTCACGTCGAGTATGCGTTGAGCAAGCTCGACGTCGGCGACGCTGCGTGACAGAAGCAGGGCGCCGGCCAGCGCAGCCATGATGACGATGCTGCGTTCGTCGGCTTTTTCGCCTTCAAGGGTGCCCTTGATTTGCTCCAGCCGTGCCTTGAGCACCCGATCGCTGGTGGGGCTCGGCTGACCCCGCAGGCCCAGTTCTGAAGAAATGGTCACCAGTGGGCAGCCCTGGTGAGGTGAAGTCTGGTGCCATTCGGACAGGTATGTGTCGATGAACGCATCCAGAGGCCGCTCCTCTGCAAAAATCTGTGCACATAACCCATCCACCTGCTCGCAAGCAGCCTGTAACGCTTTTTCCACCAATTCATCCTTGGACTTGAAGTGCGAATAAAAGCCACCGTGAGTCAAGCCCAGCGCCTTCATCAAAGGTTGCAGCCCGGTCGCGCCAATGCCGTCGCGGCGAAAACGTTCTGAAGCTTCCTTGATGATGCGTTGGTGGGTCTGGGCTTTATGGTCCTGCGAATAACGCATCTGATATCTCCAGTATCAATGCGACATCTTACCCAATGAAAATTGCATGGTGACTGTACTTCTACTGCTGAAAAGCACACAGATGCGTCGAACGGCCATGAAACGCACCTGGCCAGTGGCACGAATCGTGTTTACTGCAAGCGCTGAAGATTGTTGATCAATCCGGAGGCAATGAGCATGTACAAAGACTATCCAGCGGCCTATCAGGTCAGCAAAGGTTCGGCCTTGCAGGTGGACAAGGCCTTCTACGAGCGGGTGCGCGATTCAAAGGACGGGCGCACGTTGATCGAGTCCTTCGAGGTGCCGATTCGCACGGGGCGGGCCTGGGAGGTCCCGGCCGGGCATGTGTTCCGAGTGACCACGCCTGTGGGCCCGCAAGTCGGGGATTTCAATGTCTGGAATGCACACGATCCTCGGGAACGTCTGTGGGCTGCGCGCACCCGGCAGTTGCAGGGCGCCCACGTCACCACCCACGACCGTCTCTGGTCGAACCTGCCGTTTCTGCGCCCGCTGGTGACCATCACCGATGACAGCCTGGCCGGTTATGGCATCGATGAGCATGGCGGTCGCCTGCACGATCTGCTCGGCACCCGCTGCGATCCCTATGTGAACAAAATGCTCACCGGCGAGGATTTCCACCATCACTGCCATTCCAATCTGACTCGGGCGGTATTGCCCTATGGGCTGACCGAGTTCGATGTGCACGACGTGTTGAACATCTTCCAGTGCACAGGGCTGAACCACGACGACATGTACTTCATGAAAGCCTGTCCGGCGCAGAAGGGCGATTACCTGGAGTTCTTCGCGGAGATCGATCTGCTATGCGCGCTTTCGACCTGCCCGGGCGGGGATTTGTCGCTGGCGATGTGGGGGCCGGATGCACAGGATCCGTTGAGCGTGTGTCGGCCGTTGGGGGTGGAGATTTATCGTCTGGAGGATGCGTTGCTGGAGGGCTGGAGCCCGCCGGAGCGTGCGGCGTACAAGGGGCTGCATGGCCTGCATATCGCAAAAGCCGATTGGGAATGATCTGAAGCACAAGAAGCACAAACTATAGCGAAACCTGTGGCGAGGGAGCTTGCTCCCGCTGGGCTGCGCAGCAGACCCGACTTAAAGGGCCGCTACGCAACCCAACGGGAGCAAGCCCCCTCGCCACAGGTCAATGATTCGCCTTGAGTGCTATCTAGCGGTCCTGCGCATCCTTGGCATCCGCTTGTGCATTGCGTTCAGCCACGCGGGCGCGTTGTTCATCGGTCAGCTCAACCTTGCTGGCGGTGTCGCGCAGCATCATCAAACCGCCAACGATCGAGCCGATGGCTACGATCAGAATCAACCAGGCATACCAGGGCATAGGGCTCTCCTTAAGCGCAGGCCGATCAGCGGATTTCGCCAATCGATCCTGCATACCACTATTGAGCGATTTGTTTTCGCAGTGGTTCCATTCTAGGCCTGATATGTCGAGGTCACCCTACAAACCCGTCAACATCGCATCCGCCGGCGCATCGGCCCGCAGTTGCGCCGTCAGCATGAAGTACACGAAGCCCACCACCATGAAGCCGAGGAAAATCAGGCCGATCAGCGCGTTGAACCACGCCATCGCCACCAGGCACACCATCGCCAACACCAAGGCAATGAACGGCACCAACGGATAGCAGGGCGCGCGGAAGGTGCGCTCCAGGTTCGGTTCGGTTTTACGCAGTTTGAACAGGCTGAGCATGCTCATGATGTACATCACGATCGCGCCGAACACGGCCATGGTGATCATCGCCGCCGTCAGCGTCATGCCGCCCAGGTTGATCAGGCCATCACTGTAGATCGCAGCGATACCGATCAGGCCGCCGGCGATGATGGCCCGGTGCGGTGTCTGGAACCGCGACAGCTTGGCCAGGGATGCCGGCAGGTACCCGGCGCGGGCCAGGGCGAAGAACTGCCGCGAGTAGCCGAGGATGATGCCGTGGAAACTCGCCACCAGACCGAACAGGCCGATCCACACCAGCATGTGCAACCAACCAGAGCTCTCACCAACCACGGTTTTCATCGCTTGCGGCAGCGGGTCGTTGATGTTCGACAGGGTGCGCCAGTCACCCACGCCACCGGCAAAGAACATCACGCCCATGGCCAGCAGCACCAGGGTCAGGATGCCGCTGATGTAGGCCTTGGGAATCGTGCGTTTCGGGTCTTTGGCCTCTTCGGCGGCCATCGCCGCGCCTTCGATGGCCAGGAAGAACCAGATCGCGAACGGAATCGCCGCAAACATCCCGGCAATCGCCGGTGCGCCGAACACATCGGAACCGGCCCAGCCATTGAGGGCGAAGTTGCTGAAGCTGAACGCCGGAGCGACCACGCCCATGAACACCAGCAGCTCCGCCACCGCCAGCACGCAGACCACCAGTTCAAAGGTCGCCGCCAGCTTCACCCCCAGGATGTTCAGGCCCATGAACACGATGTAGGCGCCCACCGCCGCGTGTTTCGGATCAAGGGCGGGGAATTGAACGTTGAGGTAGGCACCAATCGCCAGGGCAATCGCCGGTGGCGCGAAGACGAACTCGATCAGCGTGGCGAGACCTGCGATCAACCCGCCTTTTTCGCCAAAGGCGCGGCGACTGTAGGCGAAGGGCCCGCCGGCATGGGGAATGGCGGTGGTCAGTTCGGTGAAGCTGAAGATGAAGCAGGTGTACATGGTCGCGACCATGAAGGACGTCACCAGAAAGCCTAGCGTCCCGGCCACGCCCCAGCCATAACTCCAGCCGAAATACTCCCCGGAAATCACTAGCCCCACCGCAATGCCCCACAAGTGCAGCGTGCCCAGCGTGGGTTTGAGTTGTGTGTTCATGCGTTTGCTCCCTGAACGGTTTGGAAAGCTCGGGGGAGGGCGTTTGCAGCGGGCGTGCCATTTTGGCATGACAGGTCGTAAAGGGCGGAAAGCTGTCGTATCGAGGATGATCGACGCGGGATGCCAGCATTTTTATGCGCCAGTTGGGGGCTTTGGTGCCTGTACTGCTGCATTCGCGAGCAAGCCCGCTCCCACATTAGCTAGCGTTGAATGTGGGGACGCGCTTCAACGTTGGGCTGCTCGCAATGACCCGGGCTCATGCAACCCGCCGCGATGGACAGGTTCAGTTGTCACGGCTCAGGAAAAGACGTCGGCATCCTTGAAGAACACAGCGGCCTGATCTTTCGCTGACAGTTGCGGTGCTTCATCAAGCTGCCAGTCGATGGCCAGGTCTGGATCGTCCCAGCGTATGCTGCGTTCAGCCGAAGGAGTGTAGTAGTCGGTGGTTTTGTAGAGGAACTCGGCAAAGTTGCTCAATACCACGAAGCCATGTGCGAAGCCTTCTGGTACCCAAAGTTGGCGATGATTCTCGGCAGACAGGCGCACAGCAACCCATTTGCCGAAGTGTGGCGAGCTACGACGAATGTCCACCGCTACGTCGAGTACTTCACCTACTGTTACACGGACCAATTTTCCCTGGGTGTTTTCCAGCTGGTAATGCAGGCCGCGCAATACGCCTTTTTGGGAGCGCGAGTGATTGTCTTGGACGAATTGAGTGGTCAGGCCAGTCGCATCCTCAAAGGCTTTCGCATTGAAGCTTTCATAGAAAAAGCCTCGTTCATCACCAAATACCTTCGGTTCGATGATCAAGACACCGGGCAGGTCGGAGGTGATTACATTCATGGTGTTTCTCCAGCTGTGGGCACGATGGGCGACATTCTTGCTCAAAGTGCTGGTCGGCGCGAGTTGCAGACGGGGGAAAGTTACTCGTTCAACTGGATCAAGTATTAAGTCTACTGGTTGGATTTCCCGCGGTAAGGTCCTTTCTGCGCACCCTGTAACGCGCGCATAAACCCACTCTTTACGCCTTCTTTACGCCCCATCCACCCCCTCGATCTCGCGCCTTTACACCCTCCCTCCGGACAATGACTCCACACGCGGCAATACGCCGTAACACGGAGATCTTCCATGAGCGTTCTGGACGGGGTGTCACTGCTGTTGGCAGTGGGGCTGTTCATTTATCTGTTGGTTGCGCTGTTGCGCGCGGACCGGAACTAGGAGCGGCTATGCACAGTTATGACTATTGGCTGATCCTCGCGTTTTTCGCGGTGGTATTGGTCCCGGCGCCGTTTCTCGGGCGCTTCTATTACAAGGTGATGGAAGGCCAGCGTACCTGGCTGACGCCGATCCTCGGGCCGGTGGAGCGGGGCTGCTACCGCCTGGCCGGGGTCGACCCGCAGGCCGAACAGACCTGGCAGAAATACACCCTGGCCTTGCTCGCCTTCAACCTGGCGGGTTTCCTGTTGCTGTTCGCGATCCTGTTGTTTCAGGACCACTTGCCCCTCAACCCGCAGAACCTGCCGGGCCAGGAATGGACGCTGGCTTTCAACACCGCCATCAGTTTCATGACCAACACCAACTGGCAGGCCTACAGCGGTGAAGCGTCGCTGAGCTACCTGAGCCAGATGGTCGGCCTGACCGTGCAGAACTTCGTCAGCGCCGCCACCGGCCTGGCCGTGCTGGTTGCGCTGTGCCGTGGCATCGGTCGCAAATCCACCCAGAACCTCGGTAACTTCTGGGTCGACATGACCCGTGCCACCCTCTATGGCCTGCTGCCGCTGTGCCTGCTGCTGGCGCTGTACCTGGTGTGGCAGGGCGTGCCGCAAACCTTCGCCCAGTACGTGAATGCCGTGACCGTGCAGGGCGTCGATCAGGTGATCCCGCTGGGCCCGGCCGCCAGCCAGATTGCGATCAAGCAACTGGGCACCAACGGCGGTGGCTTTTTCGGCGTCAACTCGGCGCACCCGTTCGAGAACCCGACGGCCTGGGCCAACCTGTTCGAGCTGGCGTCGATCATCCTGATTCCGGTCGCCCTGGTGTTCACCTTCGGCCATTACGTGAAAGACCTGCGCCAGAGCCGCGCAATTGTGGCCTGCATGTTCGCCTTGTTCCTGATCGGCGGCGCCACCTCGCTGTATGCCGAATATCAGCCAAACCCTGCGCTGAACAACGTCGCTGTCGAACAGACCGCGCCGCTGGAAGGCAAGGAAGCGCGCTTCGGCACCACCGCCACCGTGCTGTGGTCGGTGACCACCACGGCGGCGTCTAACGGTTCGGTCAACGGCATGCACGACAGCCTCAACCCGCTGAGCGGCATGGTGGCGCTGGTCAACATGATGGTCGGCGAAGTGATCTTCGGCGGCGTCGGGGCCGGGCTCTACGGCATGTTGCTCAACGTGTTGATCGCGGTGTTCCTCGCCGGCCTGATGATCGGCCGCACCCCGGAATACCTCGGCAAGAAACTGCAGGCCAAGGAAGTGCAATTGCTGGTGGTGACCTTGCTGGTGATGCCGGTGGGCGTACTGGTGCTCGGCGCGATTGCTGCCAGCCTGCCAGGGCCTGTGGCCTCGGTAAGCAACCCCGGCGCCCACGGTTTCAGCCAGTTGCTGTACGCCTACACCTCGGCCAGCGCCAACAACGGCTCCGCGTTCGGTGGTTTCAGCGCCAACACGCCGTTCCACAACCTGATGCTGGGCCTGGGCATGTTGATCGGTCGCTTCGGTTACATCCTGCCGGTACTGGCCCTGGCGGGCAGCCTGGCGATGAAGAAAACCGCGCCGATCGGCCAGAACAGCTTCCCGACCCATGGCCCGCTGTTCGTGACATTGCTGACCGTGACCATTTTGCTGGTGGGCGGCCTGACCTTTCTGCCGACCCTGGCGCTGGGCCCAATCGCTGAACACCTGAGCATGGGCTTCTAAGGAGTCAATGATGAATATGCCCGCAACAAAACCGGTCGCCGTGAAGGCGCCGGAACAACCGAAAACCGCGATCTCGGCCCTGTGGCGTCCGGCGCTGGTGCAAGCCTTCGTCAAGCTCGACCCACGGCAGCTGCAACGCGCGCCGGTGATGCTGGTGGTGGAGCTGACCGCGATCCTCACCACCGTGCTGTGCTTCGTGCCCGACACGGCGGTGCCGACCTTTGTCGCTGCGCAAATCGCGTTGTGGCTGTGGTTCACCGTACTGTTCGCCAACTTCGCCGAGGCCCTGGCCGAAGGTCGCGGCAAGGCCCGCGCCGACAGCCTCAAGGCCGGCAGCGAAGGCTTGAGCGCCCGGCGCAAGACCAGCAACGGCACCTTCCAGGTGGTGCCCGCCACCAGCCTGCGCAAGGGTGATGTGGTGCGGGTCGAAGCGGGGGAGATGATCCCCGGTGACGGCGAAGTGATCGAAGGTATCGCGGCGGTGAACGAAGCGGCGATCACCGGTGAGTCCGCGCCGGTGATCCGTGAGTCCGGCGGCGATCGCTCGGCGGTCACCGGCAATACCCGACTGGTGTCCGACTGGCTGCTGGTGAAGATCACCGCCAACCCCGGTGAGTCGACCCTGGACCGCATGATCGCGCTGGTCGAAGGCGCCAAGCGCCAGAAAACCCCGAACGAAGTGGCCCTCGACATCCTGCTGATCGGCCTGACCCTGATCTTCCTGTTGGTGGTCGTCACCCTGCAGCCTTTCGCCCACTTCGCCAACGGCAGCCTGCCGCTGGTGTTCTTGGTGGCGCTGTTGGTCACGCTGATCCCGACCACCATTGGCGGTCTGTTGTCCGCCATCGGTATCGCCGGGATGGATCGTCTGGTGCGCCTGAACGTGATCGCCAAATCCGGTCGCGCCGTGGAAGCGGCGGGGGACGTGCACGTTCTGCTGCTGGACAAGACCGGCACCATCACCTTTGGTAACCGTCGTTGCACCGCTGTAGTAGCGGCGCCAGGTGTGACCACCAAGGAACTGGCCGAGGGCGCCTTGCTGGCCTCGCTGGCCGATGACACGGCCGAAGGTAAATCCATCGTCGAATACCTGCGGACCACTCAACCGCAACCTGAACCGGCCGCAGAGTTGCTGACCGCGGTGCCGTTCAGTGCTGAAACCCGGTTGTCCGGTGTCGACTATCAAGGCCGCGTGTATCGCAAGGGCGCGGTGGATTCGCTGCTGGCGTTCGTTGGCTTGAAACGCGCTGACCTGGCCGCACCGCTGTCCCGGGAAATCGACAAGATCGCCCAGAGCGGCGGCACGCCGTTGCTGGTCTGTGCCGATGGCAAGTTGCTCGGCGCGATCCACCTCAAGGACGTGGTCAAGCCCGGCATCCGCGAGCGTTTCGCCGAGCTGCGCAAGCTGGGCATTCGCACGGTCATGGTCACCGGCGACAACCCGCTGACCGCCGCCGCGATCGCTGCCGAAGCCGGTGTGGATGACGTGCTGGCCGAAGCCACGCCGGAGAAAAAACTGGCGCGCATTCGTCACGAGCAAAACGACGGTCGCCTGGTTGCGATGTGCGGCGACGGCGCCAACGATGCCCCGGCCCTGGCCCAGGCGGACGTGGGCATGGCGATGAACGACGGCACCCAGGCGGCGCGCGAGGCGGCCAACATGGTCGACCTCGACAGCGACCCGACCAAGCTGCTGGACGTGGTGCAGATCGGCAAGGAATTGCTGGTGACCCGCGGCGCGCTGACCACGTTCTCCATCGCCAACGACGTGGCCAAATACTTCGCGATCCTGCCGGCGCTGTTCGCGGCGATCTACCCGCAGCTCGGCGTGCTCAACGTCATGCACCTGAGCAGCCCGCAGAGCGCGATCCTCTCGGCGATCGTGTTCAACGCCCTGATCATCGTCGTGCTCATTCCCCTGGCGCTGCGTGGTGTGCGGGTGCAGGCGGCGAGCGCGGCGGCATTGCTGCGCCGCAACCTGCTGATCTATGGCCTGGGCGGGATTCTGGTGCCGTTCGTGGGCATCAAGGCGATCGACATGCTGTTGACGGCGTTGCATTGGGTTTGAGGCCAGGTGGTGCCAGGGCGCCTTTGTGGCGAGGGAGCTTGCTCCCGTCGGGCTGCGTAGCAGCCCCACCCCAGGCACCGTATTTGTTCAGACACACCACATTCACCGGGTTGACGACTGCTTCGCAGCCGAACGGGAGCAAGCTCCCTCGCCACAGGTGATGTGTCCGTTTTTGAAGAGTTCGAGGATTCCAAAATGTCCACAATGATACGCCCGGCCCTGAGCCTGCTGGTCCTGATGACGCTGATCACCGGCGTCGCCTATCCCCTGGTGGTCACCGGTGTGGCCCAGGTCGCGTTCCCGGATCAGGCCAATGGCAGCCTGGTGCACGATGCCGAGGGCAAGGTCCGCGGCTCGTCCCTGATCGCCCAGGATTTCGTCGGCGATGCCTGGTTCCATCCACGGCCATCGGCCGGTGCCTTTGCCACCGTGTCCAGCGGCGCCAGCAACCTGGCACCGAGCAACCCGGCCCTGGCCACCCGCGTGATCGACGATGCCAACAAACAATTGGTACCCGGCCAGGGTCCGGTACCGCTGGCGCTGATCACTACCTCCGGCAGCGGCCTCGATCCGCACTTGCCACCGGCGGCGATTGCCTATCAACTGGCGCGTGTCGCCGCGGCGCGGAATGTGCCGGTGGCGACCTTGCAAAACCTGCTGAATGCGCACATCGAGCAACCATTGGTGGGCCCACCGGTGGTCAATGTGCTTGAGTTGAATCTGGCGCTGGAAAAGCTGTAAATCAGCGGCGCGGCCATTCGCGAGCAAGCCCGCTCCCACAGGTTCTGTGAGCGCTGGAGAACCCTGTGGGAGCGGGCTTGCTCGCGAAGACGGCTTCAAAATCACCGCACCACTCCCTGTAGATAAGAGACCCAAAGCATGAGCGACTCCGGCCGCGCCGACGCGCTGTTAGCAGACCTGCCCCGCGATGGCCGTGGCCGGCTCAAGGTTTTCCTCGGGGCCGCCCCCGGCGTCGGCAAGACCTACGCCATGCTGCAGGCGGCCCACACCCAACTGCGCCAGGGCGTGAAACTCATCGCCGGGGTGGTCGAGACCCACGGTCGCGCCGAAACCGAAGCACTGCTCGGCGGCTTGCCCCAGCAGCCTCTGGTGCGCTCCGAATACCGCGGCGTGATGCTCGAAGAAATGGACCTCGACGGCCTGCTCGCCGCCCAACCGAAACTGGTGCTGGTGGACGAACTGGCCCACTCCAACGCCCCCGGCAGCCGCCACGCCAAGCGCTGGCAAGACATCCAGGAACTGCTCGCCGCCGGCATCGACGTCTACACCACGGTCAACGTCCAGCACCTGGAAAGCCTCAACGATCAGGTGCGTGGCATCACCGGCGTTCAGGTGCGCGAAACCCTGCCGGACTGGGTGCTGCAGGAAGCCTACGAACTGTTGCTGATCGATTTGCCACCGCGAGAACTGCTCGAGCGCCTGCGTGACGGCAAGGTCTACGTGCCGGAGCAGGCGCGGGCGGCGATCGATGCATTTTTCACCCAGACCAACCTCACCGCCCTGCGGGAGCTGGCGATGCAGACCGCCGCGGCCCAGGTCGACAACGATCTGGCCCAGGGTTATCGCCAACTCGGTCAGGCCGCGCCGGCGGTGCGCGGTCGCTTGCTGGTCGGGGTCGATGGCGATCATCAGGCCGAACGCCTGGTGCGCCACGCCAGCCGCGTGGCCCAGCGTCGGCACCTGCCGTGGAGCCTGGTGCACGTGGACAACGGCAGCGTGCGCGACGAGCAGTCCCGGTTGCGCCTGCAAAGTGCCCAGCAACTGGCCGAACGCCTGGGTGGCGAAGTGGTGTTGCTGCGCGCCGGTGAAGTGGCGAAAACCCTGATCCAGCATGCCGCCGAACGCCGGGCCACGCTGGTGCTGGTCGGTCAGTCCCGGCCGCGATTGCGTCGGCGTCTGTTCGGCGGTGGCCTGGCCGCGCGATTGCTGCGCAGTGCCAGCGGCCTGGAAATCAACGTCCTGGACAGCGAGCACGAACTGCATCAGCCACGGCCGCGTTCGATACAGCCGCTGGTGTGGTTCGACTATGCCCTGGCGGTGGTTGCAACATTGATGGCCAGTGCCCTGGCCTGGGCGGTGGCGAGTGTCCTGCCATTGCCGAACATCTCGCTGGTGTTCCTCGCGGCGGTGCTGCTGGTGGCGGTGCGCAGCAGCCTGGGACCGGCGCTGGCGTGTGCCGCGCTGTCGTTTCTGACCTACGACTTTCTGTTCATCCCACCGAATTTTTCCTTCAGCATCCAGCGCGAAGAAGACGTGCTGACCCTGCTGTTTTTCCTGCTGATGGCCGCGCTCACCGGCAATCTCGCGGCACGGCAACGCCGGCAACTGCAGGCCCTGCGCGACACCCAGGAAGAAACCAGCGAATTGCTCGACCTGTCGCGCAAACTCACCGCCGCCACCGACCGCCAGGCCGTGGTCAGCGCCGCCGCCCAGCACCTCAATGGCTGGAGCGAGCTGCAACTGTGCCTGCTCAACCGCGATGGCCAGCACGGTTGGAAAGTCGAAACCGGCGGCCCGCTGGAGTTCACCGAAGCCGAACGCGCCGCCGCCGATTGGGCCTGGCAACACGATCAGCCGGCGGGGGCGGGCACCGGCACTTTGCCGTTCGGCCGTTGGTGGTGGTGGCCGTTGTCGGCGGAAGAGGGCCCGCTGGCGCTGCTCGGCGTGTGCGCCAAAGAAGGCCAGACCTTGAGCGGTCAGCGGCGGCGCTTGTTGACCGCGTTGAGCCAGCCGCTGGCCCAGGCCCTGGCCCGCGCGCAATTGGCCGACGACCTGGAAGCAGCGCGGCTGCACGGCGAAACCGAGCAACTGCGCAGTGCCTTGCTGGCCTCGGTGTCCCACGACCTGCGGACCCCGTTGACCTCCATGCGCGGCAGTATCGACAGCCTGCTGGCCCTGGGCGAAGCGATCCCGCTGGAAGATCGCCGCGAGCTCCTCGAAGGCACCCGCGACGAAGCCGAACGCCTGGATCGCTACATCCAGAACCTGCTGGACATGACCCGCCTCGGTCACGGCGCGCTGAAACTGGCGCGGGACTGGGTCTCGCCGGCGGACATCGTCGGCAGCGCGCTCAATCGGCTGCGCGCGGTGCTGGCGCCTTTGCAGGTCAGTACCGAAGTGCCGGCGGAGTTGCCGCTGCTGTTCGTCCATGCCGCGCTGATCGAGCAGGCCTTGGTCAATGTGCTGGAAAACGCCGCACGTTTTTCACCATCCCACGGCCGTTTGCAATTGCGCGCCGGCGCTGACGACAGTGAATTGTTTTTCTCGGTCAGCGACGAGGGCCCGGGAATTCCGGAAGCGGACCGGGCGAAGATCTTCGACATGTTCTACACCGCCGCCCGTGGGGATCGCGGCGGGCAGGGCACGGGGCTGGGGCTGGCGATCTGTCAGGGCATGGTCGGCGCCCATGGCGGGCGAATCAGCGTCGCCGATGGCATCGACGGGCGCGGCACCTGCATCACCCTGCACCTGCCGTTGCAGGCTCAGCCGGGGGACGACAGTGAAGGCTGATCCCGCTTGCGTTACTCTTTTGCCACTTCTCTTTGTTGATGTGAATCCATGAGCCAGACCGCGACCATTTTGGTCATCGACGACGAACCGCAGATCCGCAAATTCCTGCGCATCAGCCTCGCCTCCCAGGGCTATAAAGTGCTGGAGGCGGGCACCGGCAGCGAAGGCCTGGCCCAGGCGGCACTGAACAAACCCGATCTGCTGGTGCTGGACCTGGGGTTGCCTGACATGGACGGCCAACAGGTGCTGCGCGAGTTTCGCGAATGGTCGACGGTGCCGGTGCTGGTGCTCTCGGTGCGTGCCGGCGAAGGGCAGAAGGTCGAAGCGCTGGACGGTGGCGCCAATGACTACGTGACCAAGCCTTTTGGCATTCAGGAGTTCCTGGCACGGATCCGCGCTCTGCTGCGCCAGGCACCGGTGGGCGAGGCCCAGCAGGCGGCACTGGTCTTCGGCCCGCTGACCGTGGACCTGGCCTATCGGCGGGTGTTGCTCGACGGCAGCGAAGTGGCGCTGACCCGCAAGGAGTACGCGGTGCTGGCGCAACTGGCGCGGCATCCGGGGCGGGTCATCACCCAGCAGCAGTTACTGAAAGACATTTGGGGCCCGACTCACACCGATGACAGCCATTACCTGCGGATCGTGGTCGGGCATTTGCGCCAGAAACTGGCAGATGATCCGACCCGGCCGCGGTTCATCGTGACCGAGGCGGGGGTGGGGTATCGGTTGTTGAGTGAGGGCGGTCTGTAAGTGATGTGTTGCCTGGACTGACGCCTTCGCGAGCAAGCCCGCTCCCACAGTGGTTTCGGTGTATAAAAATGTGTGTATCACCTCAATCCATTGTGGGAGCGGGCTTGCTCGCGAAGAGGCCCTGACATTCACCCGAGAACTTTCAGACTGTCACTCCCGGTCATTCTCATACCGATCCAGCGTATCCCGTGCAATCTCCCGCCCCAAGGCGATCAATTCCGGCGCCTTGTAGAACTCGAAGAACCGACAAACCCGCTTGGGCACGTTGATCAGGATATCCGGCGGATACCCGGCAATCTTGTACTGCGCCAACGACGTTTGCATCACCTCGAAACTTTGGTTGATCAGGTCCAGCAAGGACGCCGGCCCCACGTTATCGATGATGAACGACCCAGTGGCGGACTTCGGCGCACCATCGCGTTCCGGCGCGGCGGCCGGTTGCTGGGCTTCAGGTTCGGCGGATTCCACCCAGGGATTGATCTCTGCCGCTTCTGCGATCAGTGCTTCTTTTTCCAGTTCCAGCAGTTTTTCCGCCTGTTTGCGCCGAAACGGCAGCTTTGACCCTACCGAACTGATCAAACTGTCGAAGCGCATCCTGAATGCCGCCGGGCGCTGGATCACCGGCAGTTTGTAGTGCCGCTGGTTGGTGGAGTTGAGGTTGACCGCAATGATCAGGTCGCAGTGGCTCGACACCACCGGCACGATCGGCAAGGGGTTGAGAATGCCGCCGTCCACCAGCATGCGGTTGCCCTGCATCACCGGGGTAAACAGGCTGGGAATCGCCGCCGAGGCGCGCATCGCCTGGTGCAGGCAGCCTTCCTGGAACCAGATTTCCTGCTGGTTGGTCAGGTCGGTGGCCACCGCCGTGTAGGGAATGCGCAGGTCTTCGATATTGATTTCGCCAACGATCTTGCGGATCTGCCCGAACACCTTCTCCCCGCGAATCGCCCCCAGGCGGAAACTGACGTCCACCAGACGCAACACATCGAGGTAGTCCAGGCTCTCGATCCAGTCGCGGTATTCATCCAGTTTGCCGGCGGCGTAGATGCCGCCGACCACCGCCCCCATGGAACAACCGGCAATGCAGGCGATGTCGTAGCCCCGCCGTTCGATCTCCTGGATCACGCCTATATGGGCATAACCCCGGGCTCCACCGGAGCCCAACACCAGTGCGACACGCTTTTTCATCAATCGCCCTCGTCTCAATGGTTCAACAATGCACCCATCGAGGGGCGAGGTTCAATCGCCGAGGTCGTTGGGTGCCGCGAGTGCGTCGTTTTTTCGACAGCTTTTGGCGGCAGCCGAATAGTCTCGCCAGCGCTATAGTGAGTGCCGACGATGAACGGCACTTTTCCCGTGGCGGACCGTCCTACGTGCATGACTGTTTCTTCTCATTGAGGTGTAAATGATGAAAGCCTGGATCTGTGTGCCATTGATTGCCCTGGCACTGGCCGGATGCGCCGGTAAAACCGCTTATCGCGACAGCTGCGGCAGCAATCTGGATGCGGCATGGCATGAACTGGACCTGGCCAAGGCCGAGGGTTTTGCCGGTACCGTCAGCTACTCCAAGGCCCTGTCGCTGCTGACTGCAGCCAAGACCCAGCAGCAATTCGAAGGGTTCGAAGGGTGCACCCAGAAGGCCGAGAAGGCGCGCTTCTACATTCGTGAGTCCCGCGCGGGGCGCTAAATGCTGCTCTAAGCTTCAAGCTGCAAGTCGGGCGGCGCCGCATTTCAACTGGCCGCTTGAAGCTTGCAGCTAGCCGCTGTTTTCGGAGTAAACCCCATGATTGACCGATTGGTGGCCCACGTCCTGGGTCTGGAAGTTCGCCTGCTGGCCTGCCAGGCACGCTTGAGCGAGCGCACAGACCCGGAGGCCTTGCACGACCTGCGCACTACGGTGCGCCGCTTGCGCAGCCTGTTGCGGCCACTGCGCGGCCTGCCGGGGGTCGAACAGTTGGAAGTGGCGGCATCAGAAGTCGGCGACCTGACCACGCCGTTGCGCGATCGTGAGGTGCTGGCGGCCTACTTGCTCGAGCATGGCCAGCCGCAGGCCGCGCAACGCCGCATGGCGCAGATGGCCAAAGCCTATCCCGCCGTGGCAACGAGCAAAGAGTTGGCGCAGTTGCTGATGATCCTCGACGCTTTCCCACGTTTTTTGCGGGCGGCTGAACGTCAGGGCTTGCTCAAGGATTTGGACAAGCGAATCAAAAAGCGCCTGGGCAAGCAGTGGAAGAAACTCGACGAAGCGCTGCACGACCCCGCCCACGATCGGCATCGGTTGCGTCTGCTGATCAAGCGCGTGCGTTACGGCATCGAAGCCTATCCCGAGCTGGACCGCTTGCCGAAACAGGCCTATCCCCGACTGAAATCGGCCCAGGGCGCGCTGGGTGATTGGCATGACTGCTGGCAATGGCTGGCCAAGGCAGAACAGGAGCCGGACCTGCAGCCCTGCGTTGCACAATGGAAAACCGCCATGGCCAAGGCCGAGCAAAAGGCCGACCAAGTCCTCGAAAAACTCGACAAGACCTGCTTCAAATCCTGAAAACACCGCCGCCTCCCCGTGGGAGCGGGCTTGCTCGCGAATGCGGTATGCCAGCCGATGCATGTTCATCTGATCCACCGCTTTCGCGAACAAACCTGTGGGAGCGGGCTTGCTCGCGAATGCGGTATGCCAGCCAATGCATGTTCGTCTTATCCACCGCTTTCGCGAACAAACCTGTGGGAGCGGGCTTGCTCGCGAATGCGGTGTGCCAGCCGACGCATGTTCATCTGATCCACCGCTTTCGCGAACAAACCTGTGGGAGCACCGCCGCTCCCCCAGTGTTTTGTGTAGACCTGAACCCCGCGGCCCATCTGTCAGTGAATTTGGCCGGAATGGGCGCTGTACAGCCTTCGCCGGCTGGTTAAGATCCCACCATCCTATTTCCTGTCCCTGAGGTCTCCATGCGCTTTTCCGATCTGCTTGACGCTGTCCGCCATCAGCCCCAGGACCTGTCCATCCCGGCCGGATGGGCTCAGGGCCGTGCCAGTTTCGGTGGTCTGGTGGCCGCCCTGCAGTACGAAGCCATGCGCGCCAGAGTGCCCGCCGATCGCCCGGTGCGTTCGCTGGCGGTGACCTTCGTCGGCCCGGTCGAGCCTGAAGTGCCGGTCAGTTTTGAAGTGGACGTGTTGCGCGAAGGCAAGGCCGTCAGCCAGGTGCTGGGACGGGTCATGCAGAAGGGGCAAGTGGTGACCCTGATCCAGGGCAGCTTCGGCGCCTCGCGCCCGTCGGAAGTGGCGGTGACGGCGCTGCCGGCGCCAGAGATGAAGCATTGGGAAGAGTGCCAGGAACTGCCCTTCATCGAAGGCGTGATTCCTGAGTTCATGCGCCATATCGCCATGCGTTGGAGCGTCGGCGGCCTGCCGTTCAGCGGCAACACCTCGCGCCACATGGGCGGCTGGGTGCGCTTGCGGGGTGATGTGAAGGAAGAACCCTTGAGCGAGGCGCACATCCTGGCGCTGGTGGATGCCTGGCCACCGGCCCTGATGCCGTTCCTGAAGAAACCGGCCATGGGCAGCACGCTGACCTGGACCATCGAATTCGTCCAGCCCTTGCTGGCGTTGAGCACCCTGGACTGGTGCAAGTACCTGGTAGAGACCGAACACGCCGCCGACGGCTACGGCCATGCGGCGGCGAAGTTGTGGGACGCCCAGGGCCGCTTGATCGCCATGAGCCGGCAGACCGTGACGGTCTTCGCCTGATCAGTGACGGCGGTGGCGCTCACGCCAGGCGCGCCACCAGCCACCGCTGAGGAAAAACCGCGGGAAGGTCAGGAACTGCTCGACCAGCAGGCGCGATACCGCGTCCTTGCGATCACTGAACGGCTCGGAGGCCTGGGCTTCCAGGCTGTGACCATGACGCTGCAGACGCAACGCGGCGATCACCCCGATGACACCAATGGCGAAGTTCGCCAGGTTCAGGCCGAACACACCGGTCACGATCAACAGAAAGGCCACGATGAACAGCGGCACGGCAATCAGGTGCAACACCAGGTTGGTCGGGTGCTGGTGATTGTCCGGGTAGGCACGCCATTGCCAGGCGGGAAGGTTGGGATGACGTTTGCCCATGAAGCAACTCCTCAAGTCCGTGTTGAACACATGCCTGAAGAATAGGCCCGGCCGATGCGGGCGGCGAATCGAGGTTGGCTATCGCAGTGATAGCGGCCATGTTCGGATTTGATGGTGACCGGGCGACGTGGGGGATCACAAACGTAGCGATCGCCTCCGGCCTGTAGAAGCGAGGCTTGCCCGCGACAGGTCCCTCAAAGCCTCAACTGCCCGATAACCTTGCTCAACTCCCCAGCCAACGCCGCCAACTCATGACTGGTATTGGCCGACCCAACAGTCTGCCGCACGGTGTTCTCCGTCACATCCCGAATACTCACCACCGCCCGATTCATCTCCTCCGCCACCTGGCTCTGCTGCTGCGCCGCCACGGCAATCTGCGTATTGCTGTCGCGCATCTGCGCCACCGCCCCGGTGATCTGCGCCAGCGCCGCGCCGGCCTCTTGCGCCTGTTGCACGCAATCATCGGCCTTGAACGAGCTCTCCTGCATGAAATCCACGGCGTCCCGGGTGCCGGCCTGCAACGCCGAGACCATCAGGGTGATTTCGTCAGTGGAGGTTTGCACGCGCTTGGCCAGGTTGCGCACTTCATCGGCCACCACTGCAAAACCGCGGCCCATCTCACCGGCCCGGGCCGCTTCGATCGCGGCGTTCAGGGCCAGCAGGTTGGTTTGCTCGGCGATGCTGTGGATCACATTGACCACGCCGTTGATCTTCTGGCTGTCCTCGGCCAGGCGCTGGATCATCTCAGCGGTTTGCTGCACCCCGGTCGACAACCCGGCGATCGACTGCTGCACGCGCATCACCACCATTTGGCCGCTGCCGGCCAGGGTATCGGCCGATTGCGAGAGGTCGCGGGTGGCACCGGCATGTGCGGCAATGTGGTGGACGGTGGCGGTCATCTGATTGATCGCGGTGGCCGCCTGATCGGTTTCACTCTGCTGACCGAGCATGCCCTGGCGCACTTCACTCATGCTCGACGCCAGCCGCGCGGCGCCGTCGTCCAATTGCCGGGCAGTGCTGGCCACGGTATTCACCACCCGTTGATAACCGGCCTGCATGGCGTTGAAGGCATGGGCCATTTGCCCGACTTCATCGCTGCTTGCCAGCGGCACACGGGCCGAGAGATCGCCGCTTTTCTCAACGTGCAGCATCACGTCTTTCAAGGTGTTGAGCTGACTGAGCAGAAAACGGATGAGCAATTGCGACGCGCCCAGCATCGCCAGCATCAGGGCTGTCACCGCAACCGCATAGTTGACGAAGCGCTCGCTGAACACCTGGCCCAGGCTCGGCCCCTGGGCCAGCACCGCGACCCGCTGGCCATCGGTCCGAGTGAAAACCTGGGCGCCCAGCAACAGGTTGTCACCCAGCAGCGGCATGCCATTGATCTGGACCCAGCCGTCGGCGTTGGTCAGTTGCGCGATTGGCTGGCTGTCGAGCATCGGCGTTTGCCCGGGCTGGAAGGTCAGCAGATTTTCGGCCCTGGGCAGCGCTTGCGCGGCGGGCCAGGCGCTGAGCAGACGCGCCTGGGCCCGCGCCGATTGCTGCGCAGCCTGGCTGCGGGCCTGCTGTTCGAGCTGCACGGCGTACAGCACCAGCAGCAGGGTCGTGACGAAGGCGACGGCATTCACCGCCCAGAATTTGTATTTCAGCGAGATATTGCTAAGCCAGGCACCCATGGAGGTCTTCTCTGATAGCGGAAACAGTTTTGGCAAGGTGCCAGTATTGTGCCGCTATCCAGCCACATGACGTTGATATGGATCAATGTGGGAGCAAATGTGGGAGCGGGCTTGCTCGCGAATGCGGTGTGTCAGATAACAAATTCATTAGCTGATAAACCGCCTTCGCGAGCAAGCCCGCTCCCACAGGGGGGGTGTTTACTGGGGGATGGTGGGCAATCGGTAAAAGTCGCGAGCGCAGGCGGTGGTGTGTGCGGCCAGATCCTCGAGGGTCTCCCCGCGATGCAGCGCCACTTCGCGCAATACCTCGGTTAGGTACGCCGGTTCGTTACGCCCATTCTTCGGCTTGGGCCGCAAACTGCGCGGCAGCAGGTAAGGCGCATCGCTTTCCAGCATCAGGCGCCCGCGTTTGATTTCCTTGACCAGCGGATGCAAATGCGTGCCCCGACGCTCGTCGCAGATCCAGCCCGTGATGCCGATGTGCAGGTCCATGTCGAGGTAGCTGAATAGCGCCTTTTTTTCCCCGGTGAAGCAGTGCACGACCGCGGCCGGCAACTGATCGCGGTAGCCGCGCAGGATCTCCAGCAACCGCTGGCTGGCGTCGCGCTCATGCAGGAACACCGGCATCTGCAACTCCACCGCCAGCGCCAGATGCTCTTCAAGCACTTTTTCCTGTTGCGGGCGCGGCGAGAAATCGCGGTTGAAATCCAGACCGCATTCACCCACCGCCACTGCATTTGATTCCTGCAGCAGACTGCGTAACTGGCGGGCGCTGTCGGCGTTCCAGTCGCTGGCCGAATGCGGGTGGATACCGGCGGTGGCGAACAGCCGTTGCCCGCTTTCATCCAGTTGCCGACACAGTTCCAACGCCTGTTCGCTGCCCTCGACACGGGTGCCGGTTAGCACCAATTGGCAAACGCCGGCGGCGTAGGCGCGGTCCAGTACGGCCTGGTGTTTGTCGGCAAAACTGGGGTTGGTCAGGTTGACGCCGATATCGATGAGTTGCATGGTGCTACCTCGGCCAAACGGCCGCAAAGCATAGCAGAGCTGTAGATTTATAAGAAAAACCAAGAACTACAACGAGTTATCGCTGTCTTTTGAGCCGCGCTTCGAGCCGCGCGGGGATCGGGATGCTGGGCAGGATGGTCAAGGTGCCATCATTGTGCCAGTCTTTCGCACTTTTTCAGCGCCCCAGGCGCTCTGTCTTCAAGTCCTTTGGTCGCATGAACACTCATGCCATCGACCCGAATTCTTTGCGGAGAGTGGATGATTCGTCCCTCGGTTTTGCTACTGCTGTGTTGTTCGCTGCTGCTGCCGATGTCGGCGGTCGCGCGGCTGCCCGGGCCGCTGCAAGCCGTACCGGCAAGCAAGGTGCGCGACCTGACGGAGATCCGCGACAGCCGTGTGTTGCGGGTGCTGGTCAACCAGAGCCGCAACAGCTCTGGCGAAGTCCAGGGCCAGGCCATCGGTATCGAATACCACCGCTTGCGTGCCTTCGAGCAATACCTCAACGGCCACGCCCGTGACGGTCAGGACATCACCCTCAAGATCATCCCCAAGTCCAAGGATCAACTGCTCGGTGCATTGCAGCGCGGGGAGGGCGATCTCGTCGCCCCCGGCGAGCTGCTCGATTTGCCGACCGGTTATGCCGTCAGCAGCAGCGAGCCGATTGCCAGCGACATCCCGCTGGTGCTGGTCGGGATCAAGGGCGAACGCCGCTACACCCGCCTGGAACAGTTATCCGGCAAGACCCTGGCCTTGCCCACCGGCAGTGCGGCCGGGGATGCCGTCAGCCAGATCAATCAGAAACTGGCCCTGCATAAACTGCCGCCGGTGAAGGTCGAGTGGGTCGACCCCAGCCTGGCGGTCGAGGATGTGCTGGAGATGGTCCAGGGCGGGATCTTTCATCTGACCATCGTCGAGCAACCCATTGCCGAGCGCTGGGGCAAGATCCTGCCCAAGTTGCGGATCGACCGCCAGGTGCTGATCAGCGATCCGGGCGAGGAATACTGGTTTGTTCGCCGCGATGCCTCGATGCTGCGCGCCAGTATCGATCGTTTTCTCACCACCTATAAAAAGCCATCGGATCAGGATGCCGCCTTCCTGCGTATCTATCGGCGCTTGTATCAAGTGCACTATCCCTTGGCCAAGGCTGACCGCCAGCGTCTGGAAAAGCTGCGGCCGGTGTTGCAGAAACACGCCGACGCCCAAGGCATGGACTGGCTGAACCTGGCGGCGCTGGCGTTCAAGGAATCGGCCCTGCAACCCAAGGCGCGCGGCGGTGGCGCCCCCACCGGCCTGATGCAGATCACACCGTCGGCGGCCGATCGGGTCGGGGTCAGCAATATCCAGGAGCTTGATGGCAACGTGCAGGCCGGGGCCAAGTACCTGGCGATGATCCGCCGCAAGTTCTTTTCCAGCCCCAAACTCAACGAGCGCGAGCGCATGGCCTTCGTGCTGGCGGCCTACAACATTGGCCCTGAACGAGTGCAGGGCATGCGCGCCGAAGCGCGGCGGCGAGGGTTGAACCCGAATCAGTGGTTCTTCCAGGTCGAGCGTATTGCCATGGAGCAGGTGGGAATGGGACCTGTCAGCTATGTTAATAGCGTGAACAAGTACTACCTGGCATTCGATCGGGAGCGTGAGTCGTTGGAGCCTCAGGGACAGAAGATTGCCCTACGGAAATGATCGAATAAACTGAAGTGTTGTAGCGGTTTTTTGCGCTTTAAATATTATGTTTTACGATTAGTATGGCGTCCAACCCACACACACTCACAATGGATGACACAGCATGAGCACACTGATCAACAAGGTTCTGTTTACCCGCGCTGGCTACGGCCTGACCGTTCTGCGAATTTTCGTCGGCATCATCTTCGCTGCCCACGGCTCGCAAAAACTGTTCGGTGCCTTCGGTGGTTACGGCTTGGCTGGCACTGCGCAGTACATGGAAAGCCTGGGTCTGACGCCGGGCTACCTGATGGCGACCCTGGCGGGCGGCACCGAATTCTTCGCCGGTCTGGCCCTGATCATCGGCCTGCTGGTCCGCCCGGCGGCACTGGGCCTGACCTTCCTGTCGCTGGTGGCGATCTTCTCGGTGCATATCAGCAACGGTCTGTTCATGGCCAACAACGGCTACGAATTCGCCCTGGCCCTGCTGGGTGGCAGCATCGCGGTGTTGATCGAAGGCGCAGGCAAACTGTCGGCCGATCGCGCCATCGCCGGTTGATCTTTCCGGTGTAACGAACGAATCTGCCCGGGGAGCCTCAAAGCTATACATCCCTAGATGATCAGAGGCTCCACCATGGCAGCGAATTCCAAGGGTAAAGAAGTCAACGGCCCCCGCGCCCGACGTTCCGTGCTCCCGGCTTTGGTTTTTGGACTGTTGCTCAGCCCCCTGGCCATGGCGGCCGGTGACGGCACCGCGGCGGTGGGCGGGGGCCTTGGCGGCGCACTCGGTAACGTCGTCGGCGGACAAGTCGGCGGCAGCACCGGCGCTGCGATCGGCGCCGGTGTCGGTGGCGCCGCCGGTAGTGCGGTCGGCGCGCCCAAAGGCAGCCGCACCGAGGCAGCCATTGGCGGCGGCCTGGGTTCGGCGGGTGGCTCGGTCATCGGTAACAGCCTCGGCGGCTCGACCGGCTCGACCATCGGCGCAGGCCTGGGCGGTGCCGCAGGCGGCGCGGTCGGCAACAACCTTGGCAGTGACAACGGCGGCTCCCACTCTGGAGGCGGCCATAAGCACAAGAACAAACACCGCAACAAACACCACTGATACAGCCCCTAGAAAAACCCGGCCAAAGCGCCGGGTTTTTTTCGTTTTCCGTCGGGCGTGCACTGGAACATTTGCTTGCCTTACCCCTCGAATCTCATACATCCCCTGAAAAAAACCGAGGCATGCCATGACACCGGAAACTGAAGGCAAGGAAGAGAAAGGGCCAAGCGGTCTGCCTTTCATCAATGATCCCGGCAATGAAGACCCGGGGTCCCTGATGGACGATGCCACCGTGCCGCTCAACGATTCGGATGATGCGGGGGACGTGGGGAATATCGAGTTTGAAGATGAAGACGAGGATGATGTTGATTGAACCGGCTTAATTGACCGGTTGTCCGCCGGATCGAACGCAGATGTTGCCAGCGCCTCGTAACTTCAGGGCCTGCCTTTCAGGCCCTTTGAGAGGTGCTGAATGAACGCTGATTCGAAAAACGCCGACATCGACGAAACTCCCGAATATCCACTGCCTTCACCGACCGATTCATTGAGCCGCGATCAGCGTCCACCTGACGATGATGCAGGTGTCGAGCAGGAAGTTGAAGACACCGATGTCGAGGCGAGCCCGGATGACCCGGATATCGCCGGTCGTGACGGTTCGGGTGAGCCGAGTTGAGTGCTGACTGTGCTGAGTGATTGTTTGTCCACTCAGCACATGCCTTGCAAGGTGGCTGGCGCTCACTCGACCCCTAGCACCCCATGCTAGTGCGCTAGCTGAAATTTTATTGCTTCAAAGAGAGGACCCATTTTATGTAGAAATCCCTTTGCTGCTGGATGTCGTTTGTGATGTCAGTTTCTTCATAGTCGAATATGTTGACCATATGTCCATCCTCGCTAGGCGTACCTAAATGAAGTTCATACGCCACTAAACCTGCGGACATTTGCGAGGACATTCGAGAAGGATGGACATTGAGCCTTGCTCCCTTGCACATGAATCTTTTTTCGGGAAAGTCGGCTCGTAAGAGTCCGAGGCATTCATAAATATCATCAGCAGTATATTTTTTGCGTGAGCCATCTTTAGCGATCAGGGTTAACGATCTATTTTGCCGGTCGCACTCAACTACAAACGTTTCTGCGGTTTCAAAGGTCGTTGTCATTATTTCTACAATCTTCATGGCCACTTCCTGTTCGGATTAGGTATTGAGTAGCCCTCATAGCTACCATCTGCACGGACTGGAGTAACACCGAGAATGTCTTTGCTTTCTATTCCTCCAGGCATCGCTATTTCAACCTCATTCTTATGCGGTGAAAGGACGCCTAGCTTTTTGTTCACGTCTATCCCCCGGATATTTTTTATTACATAAACCAACCCATCATCAAATCCGTGACCGGTTGCGAATTTTATCGCCTCAGTTTTTGAGGTCGAAGTGCTGACAAAAAAACTTGGAGGATTTCGGTTGTCTCTTGCGTGTAGGTAAATGTCAAAACTGTCTCCAAGGGGTTCGAATCCTTTTTCGAATATTTCCCAAGGTTCTCGTGTGTCGCCGCGGTACAGATAGCGATTCTTGGGTTTTGGCTTTGGAGCCGTGACCTCCTCATGGTTAACCGCGGCTTTCGCCGTCGGAACACGTTCCCCGGCTGACGTTTTGCACCCACCTGCACCAGGACAATCATTCAACCCCAACGGATCCACCCAACCCGTCGGGTTCGACACATACCGATAGGCATTCAACCCACCCGCCAGCTTCACTGGATCGGGGGTAAGGTAGCGTCCGGTATCCGGGTGGTAGTAGCGGTGGCGGTTGTAGTGCAGGCCGCTTTCGCTGTCGAAGTACTGGCCCTGGAAACGTAGGGGCTGTTCGATGCCGCCGTGCCGCAACTGGCTGAGCTTGCCGTAGGCGGTGTAGCGGGCGGACCAGACGATGTCACCGCGCGGGTCAGTGAGTTCCTGCGGGGTGCCGAGGTGGTCGAGTTGGTAGTGCAGCGGGCGCGCTTGTGGGCCTTTGCCGTCGAGCATTGCCAGTGGGCGGAAGCTGCCCGGTTCGTAGAGGTAGCTGCGGTAGTGGCTGGGGCTGCTTTCGGCGATGAGCTGGTCGCCCTGCCAGAAGAAGGTGGTGGTGTGGCCGTCGACGG
>Ga0208788_1000067_pt1 | contig 58078 bp, 52 predicted proteins | sample Wag4_2014_7_11_3_FD_187363 | JGI IMG/M metagenome (GOLD analysis project Ga0208788, IMG submission 187363) | Fresh water mixed with fracking chemicals microbial communities from Ohio, USA - Utica-2 Time Series FC 2014_7_11 (SPAdes) (version 2) ... | reverse complement strand
GATCTTCATGGGGGTGGGGGTGGGGATTGCGGCGTCCGGCACGCTGGTGCCGCTGTTGCTGCAACAGGGCCTGGCGCAAACCTGGCTGGGCCTGGGGCTGATAGCGCTGCTGCTGACCGCCATCGCCTGGCGTGGATGGCCGAGCGACAATGCGCCAATGTCTGACGTCACCCACCACCGTCGTCCAGCCGCCAACGGCACGCTTAAGGCGTTGTACGTGGAGTACGCCCTCAACGCCGCCGGCTGGGTGCCGCACATGATTTTTCTGGTGGATTTCGTCGCTCGCGGCCTCGGTCAGGGCCTGCAAACCGGCGCGCAGTATTGGGTACTGTTCGGCATCGGCGCCACGGTCGGCCCGCTGTTGGCCGGTGCGCTGGCGGACCGTGTCGGTTTCGGTCGCGCGCTGCGGATGGCATTCATCCTCGAGGCCGTCAGCGTGGCGGTGCCGGCGATTGGCCTGGGCACCGTCTGGCTGATGGCATCGAGCGTGATCGTCGGCGCCTTCGTCACCGGCACCGTGCCGCTGGTGCTGGGCCGATTGCATGAAATCCTCGCCAGGCATCCAGCCCAACAGGCGGCCGCCTGGCAAACTGCGACGGTGGGCTTCGCGCTGTTTCAGGCAGTGGCCGCGTATGGCCTGTCGTTCCTGTTTTCCTGGAGCGGCGGCAACTACCAAATGCTATTCATCATCGGCACGGCAGCCATGCTGATTGCCTTTGTCATCGACGTGGTGGCGGCGGTGCGAAGCGCCCGGTCAGCGCCAGCGGAGTACCTGTCCCAGTGAATTATGCCGAGCGTAATCTTCCCTATTGGCGCCGCAACCTGGCGGTTTGTGTGTTCGGTTCGTTCACCACGCTGGTGAGCCTGAGCATGCTGCTGCCGTTCCTGCCGCTGTACGTGCAGCAGCTCGGCGTCATGGCCCAGGCCGATGTGGTGCAGTGGTCGGCCGTGGCCTTCGGTGCGACGTTTTTCGGTACGGCGATCACCGCGCCGCTCTGGGGTCGACTGGCGGACCGCTATGGCCGCAAGCCGATGCTGATCCGTGCCGCCATCGGCATGGCTATTGTGATGTCGCTGATTGGCCTGGCGCGCAACGTCACCGACCTGGTGGTGCTGCGCCTGGTCGCCGGGTTGATCGGCGGCTATGCCTCGGCGTCGATCGTAATGATTGGCTCCCAGGTGCCACGGGAAAAGGCCGGCTGGGCGCTGGGCGTGCTGTCGACCGGAGCGCTGTCCGGCAACCTGATCGGGCCGTTGGTGGGTGGATTTCTGCCGCAGTTCGTGGGCATTCGCGGCACCTTCTTCGTCGGTGGCGCCATGATCGCCGTAGCGGCCCTGAGCACCATTTTTCTGATTCGCGAGGATTTCGATCGCGGGGTGGATGGGGTGCGGCGCGGCAAAACAGCAGCGGTCGATGGCGTCAGTTCGCGCTGGCCGATCATCGCCGCGTTACTGGTGACGGCGATGATGGTGCTGCTGGCCAACATGTCGATCGAGCCGATCATCACCCTCTACCTCGGCGATCTGGGCGTGGCGGTGGACGATCAGGCGCGGCTGGCCGGTGTGGTGATGGCCTGTTCGGCCCTGGGCAGTATCCTCACGGCCGCCAGGCTGGGGGCGCTGGCCGACCGCGTGGGCAGTTGGAACGTGATCATCGGCTGCCTGGTGTTGACCGGCGTCGTCATGCTGCCCCAGGCCTTCGTCACGCAATGGTGGCAGTTGGCGGTGTTGCGCGGCCTGATGGGCATGACCATCGCCGGATTGCTGCCAGCGATTGCCAAGCTGATTCGCCATTCGGTCGAGGAGCACAACACCGGCAAGATTCTGGGTTACCTGCAATCGGCGCAGTTTTCCGGGCAGGTGATCGGGCCGTTGATCGGTGGCCAGATCGGCGCGCATTTTGGCTTGCATCACGTGTTTCTGGTGACGGGCGGGTTGCTGGTGGTGTGTGCCGCAGTGAACGGCTGGATCAAAAGCCGCTTTTACGCGGTGCCGGCTGTTAGAGCGCCACACTAGACAGGGCCGGGACTTCGTCCTCGCGCACGCTTTGCAGAAAGGTCGACAGGGCGCTGGAGTAATAACCGTCGATGCGCCGCACGAACACGGTCTGGACCTCGGCCATGTCCGCCGGCAGCTCATGCACCGCGACCAGCCCCTCGCGGGCCGCGCTGGCCACCACACCCCGTGGCAGCAAGGTGATGCCGACGCCCGCCGACACGCAGGCGATGATGGCTTCGATCGAGCCGAATTCCAGCGGCTCCGGGGCGACGATGCCGAGGCTGGTCAGCAGGGTGTTCAGGCGTTGGCGATAGGAGCAGCCGATGCGAAACACCACCGTCTTGAGGTGCTCGATGGCGCCGATGTCAGCGAGGTTGCGCAGGGCCGGTGAGGTGACCAGCACCAGTTCTTCGCGAAAGGCTTCTTCGCTGTGCAGCTCCGGATGGTGGACGGGACCGGCGACGAACGCGCCTTCCAGCTTACAGTCGATGACGTTCTGGATCAGGCTGCAGGTGGTGCCGGTGCGCACCACCGGCCGCACCTCGGGGTAGGCCTTGGCGAACTGCGCGATCAAGCGCGGCAGGCGCATGGCCAGGGTGGTTTCCAGGGTGCCGATTTCCAGCACGCCCTTGGGCAGACCGTCATCCCGGGCGGCGCAGGAGGCATCGTGCAGCAGCTTCGACAGCCGCGCCGCGAACGGCAGGATCCGCCGTCCCGCCGGCGTCACCTGAACGCCCTTGGCACTGCGCTGGAACAACGCCACCCCGAGCTCGTCCTCCAGCGAACGAATCCGCGCCGAGACGTTGGATTGAACGGTGTTCAGCTCGCTGGCGGCCTTGTTCATGCTGCCGAGGCGGGCGACGGCGTCGACCACTTTGAGGTCTGCTACGTCCATTGGAGGTGCCTATCTGGAAAAGTAGTAACTGATGGTCAAGCTTCGGCTCGAGGGAGATGGCTGTCAAGGTTGCCCAACGACGCAAGCCGTGGCGAGGGAGCTTGCTCCCGTCCGGCTGCGCAGCAGTCGCAAAACCAGACAAATCGGTACCTCTGAAGAACGCCAAGGGCCGCTGCGCAGCCGGACGGGAGCAAGCTCCCTCGCCACAGGGATGAGCGGCGCATTTGGCCAGGTTGAAGAAAGGGCAAAACGATTCACCAAAAACGATCCACCAAATCACAAATGATCATTTTACATGATCACCCACCGGGCATAGGTTGAACGGGCACAGATACCGCAGCCAGTGGCGGATCGAGTCTGAATCTGAGGCTGTGGAACAACAATAACGCAACCACTGCTACACGGAGTCAACGTGAACCCAGCAACCGAATCGGCCCGTATTCGCAATCATCCCCGCTACAAGGATCTGGTCTCACGGCAGCGAAGATTCGTCGCCTGCCTGACCGCCGCCACCCTGGTCCCGTATTTCGCCTTCATCCTCGTTGCCGCGTTTGCCCCGCAGCTGCTGGCGACCAAGCTGTCCGCCACCAGCATCATCAACATCGGCTGGCCCCTGGGCCTGGTGTTCATCGTCGGCGCCTGGTTGTTCACCGGACTCTACATCCACCGCGCCAACGGCGAATTCGATGACCTGACCGCACAAATCCGCGCTGGGGTGATCGTATGACGCGGCTCCTGAAAAACCTCATCCTTTCCATCCTGCTGTGCACCTTCGCGGCCCGCGCCATGGCCGGCGACGTGCTGCAGAACGTCGAAAAACAACCGCTGAACATCACCGCGATCAGCATGTTCCTGGTCTTCGTCGTGACCACCCTGGGCATCACGTACTGGGCGGCCTCCAAGACCAGATCCATGGACGACTTCTACAACGCCGGTGGCGGCATCACCGGTTTCCAGAACGGCCTGGCCCTGGCCGGTGACTACATGTCGGCGGCCGCGCTGCTGGGCGTCACCAGCATGATTTTCTTCAACGGTTTCGACGGCGTGCTGTACTCCATCAGCTTCTTCGTCGCCTGGCCGTTGCTGCTGTTCCTGTTCGCCGAGCGCATCCGCAATTTGGGGCGCATCACCATTTCGGACATCGCCTCGTTTCGTCTGGATCAAAACCGCATCCGCACCCTGACTGCTTTCGGCTCGCTGACGGTGGTGTGCTTTTACCTGGTGGTGCAGATGGTCGGTGCCGGGCAGTTGATCCAGCTGTTGTTCGGCCTGCCGTACAACTACGCGGTGATCGCCGTGGGTTGCCTGATGGCGGTGTACGTCACCTTTGGCGGCATGGTCGCCACCACTTGGGTGCAGATCATCAAGGCCGGGTTGCTGCTGTTGGGCGGGACCTTGCTGGCGTTTCTGGCGTTGAGCAAGTTTGGTTTTTCCTTCGATCTGCTGTTCGAAAAAGCCGTGGCCGCGCACCACGATGGCGAACGGATCCTGCTGCCGAGCAAACTGGTGGCCGATCCACTGTCGCTGATCTCGCTGTCATTGGGCCTGGTGTTCGGCACTGCGGGTTTGCCGCATATTCTGATGCGCTTTTTCACCGTGCCCGACGCCAAACAGGCGCGCAAATCAGTGTTCGTCGCCACGGGCTTCATCGGCTTTTTCTACCTGATCGTCGCCGTGCTCGGCCTGGCCGCCATCGTCATCGTCGGCCAGGACCCGGCCTTCTACGAGGGCGGCAATCTGGCGGGCAAATTGATCGGTGGCGGCAACATGCCGGTGATGCACCTGGCCAAGGCCGTGGGTGGCGATCTGCTGCTCGGCTTCATTTCAGCGGTGGCCTTCGCGACGATCCTGGCGGTGGTGTCCGGGTTGACCATGGCCGGCACCTCGGCGATTTCCCATGACCTGTACCTGATGGTAGTCCGCAAGGGCAAGGCCGATGCCAGGGACGAGCGTCGGGTGTCGCGGTTCGCCTCCGTGGGCATAGGCATCGTCGCGGTGGTGCTGGGCATTCTGTTCAAGGATCAGAACATCGCTTTCCTGGTGGCGCTGACCTTCGGCGTGGCCGCGTCGGTGAATTTCCCGATCCTGGTGCTTTCGATGTACTGGAAAGGGTTGACCACTCGCGGCGCGTTGATCGGCGGTGTCGCGGGCCTGATCAGCGCGGTGGGCCTGGTGATTCTGTCGCCGGCGGTCTGGGTCAAGGTGCTCGGCAACAACGAGGCGATTTTCCCCTACGACTACCCGGCGATCATCTCGATGAACGTGGCGTTCTTCTTCACCTGGCTGGGCTCGGTCACCGATCGCAGCCATGGGGCAGGGCTGGAACGCGAGCGATTCGACGACCAGTTGATACGCGCCCAGACCGGCCTCGGCGCCGCTCAAGCGGTCAATCACTGAATCGTCCTTTCACCTCTTCCTGATTTTGCGTTCGTTGCAAAAGGAGTCCCTCATGCAACTGCGAGACAATGGCCTGCGCTTTTCACCCATCACCGTCGCCCTGCACTGGGTCGTGGCATTTGCGCTGTTGGCGATATTCGGCCTGCAACTCTTGATCAGCCACGCCTCCAGCGAGGCACAACACCTGGCGCTCGGCAGGTTGCAGAACCTGCTGGGTTTGATTCTGTTCCTGGTGTCGAGCTATCGATTCTGGGCGCGGATCACCTCCTACCATCCACTGCCAGTGGGCACCCCCAACCCCATCGAAGTGATCATCAGCCGTTCGGTGGCGGTGTCGCTGGCCCTGGCGATGGTGCTGCTGCCGATCGCGGTGTGGGCTTCGCGGTGCGCGGCCGGCGAGGCGGTGGCGTTGCCCGGCGGGTTGTGGATACCGAGCGTGCTGCCCGTCAATGCCACGCTCAAGCATGTGGTCGATGTGTTGTTCAACATCGGCGCCTCGGCGTTTCTCGCGGGCCTTGCGCTGCACATTTTCGGCGCGGTCAAGAATCACTTTCTCCTGAAGAACAACACGCTCAAGCGCATGCTGGGCAAACACGTGGAGCTGTGAGTCATGAATCAACATGCATTGGATTTCGGCGGCAACGCCATCACCCGGCTCTGCGGGGTGAAGTACCCGATTTTCCTCGGTGGCATGGCGGCCATTTCCGGGCCGCAACTGGTGGGGGCGGTGGCCAACGCCGGGGGCATGGGCGTGATCGGCGGGCTACGTTTGCCGCCGCTGGCCCTGCGCCGCTGGATCGCCGAGACCCGCGCACTGACCGACCGGCCGTTCGGGGTCAACCTGGTGCCGCAGTTCGGCGGGCCGGATGTGTTTGAGGCGCAGTTCCAGGTGATCCTCAAGGAAAAGCCCAGGCTGCTGTCGCTGTTTTATGCCGAGAAATACGCCGCCGACATGATCCCCCGGGCCAAGGACGCGGGACTGGTGGTGATGGTGCAGGCGGGGTCGGTGGAGTTGGCGCAGATCGCCATTGCCCAGGGCGCGGACATCATCATCGCCCAGGGCAGTGAGAGTGGCGGACATTTGAACCGCGGCACCATCGGCATCATGCCGTTGCTGACCTCGATCCTCGATGTCGCCGAGGGCAGGCCGGTGCTGGCGGCCGGTGGCGTTGTCAACGGCGACGATGTGCGGGCGCTGATGTCGCTCGGCGCGTCCGGGGTGGTGGTGGGCACGGCGTTCATTGCCACTCAAGAGTCCAATGCGCATCCGCTGTACAAACAAAAGATTGTCGAAGCCAGTACCGATGACACCGAGTACCGCACCGGCTATTCGTTCGGCTGGACCTACGGCACGCCCCATCGGGTGATCCCCAATCGGGACAAGTGGAATGTGTTGCGGTTGATTGGCGGTGGAGCGAGGGCGATCGACAAACCGCGGATGGCGCAGAAACTGTCGCTGTATGCGGGGCAGGGGGTGGGCAAGATTCACAGCGTAGTGCCGGCGGCAGAGCGTGTGGCGGAACTGGTGAGTGGGTTGGTGAATGTACGGCAAACCGACATCGCCGATTACGCAAACACGGGGCGTTTCCTGAATGAGCAGAGGAGGACGCTGGGCTGGCAGTGACCCGCAGATTGTCGGGGCCGCTTCGCGCCCCAGCGGGAGCAAGCTCCCTCGCCACAAAAGCAAGTGGAACAGGAACACTACCCATCACCTCACCACAGAAGCAGGTGGAACAGGAATACCCATCACCTCACCACAGAAGCAGGTGGGGCAGGGACACCACCCATCACCTCACCACAGAAGCAGGTGGGGCAGAAACACACCATCCCCTCACCACAGAAGCAGGTGGGGCAGGGACACTACCCATCACCTCACCACAATGGATGGTGGCGGTCAGAACGCGGTGTGACTGCCCCACCTGCTTCTGTGGCGAGGGAGCTTGCTCCCGTCCGGCTGCGCAGCAGTCGCAAAAATCAGGCCGGCCGGGCGATTTGCTGTTGCGCCAATCCAATGAACGCACTCATCGCCGAGGTGATCATCGAGTCGTTGCGGCGGATGAAGACGGTGGAGACATTGGCGAATTGCGCCGGCAATGTGTGGCAGCGGATCGCGTGGCGCACGCTGCAGTTTTCGGCGATGGCCTTGGGCAGCAAGGTCACGCCCATGCCGGCGGCGACGCAGGACAGGATGCCGTCGAGGGTGCCCAACTCCATGATCTGATTAGGCACCAGGCCCACCTGATAGAACCAGTTCTCCAGGGTCGAACGATAGAAGCAGCCCGTGCGGAACACCAGCACCGTTTGCTGAGGCATCTTGTCGATCAGCGCCGGCAACGTGTCGAACTGATTGCTGCTGACCAGCACCAATTCCTCGCAAAACACCTCCTCCTGCACCAATGCCGAATTCTGGTGAAAACCGCCGACAAAGGCGCCGTCGAGACGATGGGCTTCGATGGCCTTGATCAACTCCACCGTGGTGCCGGTCAGCAACGACAATTGCACGTCGGGAAACTGCTCGCGGTACTTGGTCAGCACTTGGGGCAAACGGATGGCGGCGGTGGTTTCCATCGAGCCCAGGCGCAAAAGCCCGGTCGGGCTGCCGGTGTCCATCAGGGCGCTGCGGCTTTCGTCGGTCAGCTGCAGGATGCGTCGCGCGTAGCCGAGGAACGTTTCCCCCGCCGAGGTCAACACCACCCCGGACTTCTTGCGGATGAACAGCTCACGGTTGAGCTCGGCCTCCAACTCCTTGACGCGCATGGTCACGTTCGATTGCACCGTGTTCACCTGCAATGCTGCGGCGGTGAAGCTGCCCAGCTCGGCCACGGCGCAGAAAATCTTCAGTTGGCGCATTTCCATTCTTATTTTCATCCATCTCTAAAAGTGATTATGGACATATTTAACGATCACTTTACGGCTGTTCCCGGCGATGAGTAAAGTGACCAAAACCCATTCACCGAGCAGTTCGACCAATGGCACTGATGACGAAAATCGACCATGTCTTCGCCGGCGGCCTCGGGGTGTTGCAACCCGAGGGACAGCGCACAGGCATCTTCAAACAGCCGCACACGATGCCGGTGCGCGTGGAGTTGCACGGCATCGTCGGTGACCAGCACGGCGACACCCGGGTGCACGGCGGCCCGGAAAAGGCCGTCCATCAATACGCCACGCAAAATTACCAGCGACTGGCCCAAGCCTTCGCTGACAGCGCACCGCAACTGGTGGCGGGCAGCCTCGGCGAGAACATCGCCGCGTTCGGCCTTTCGGAATGCAGTGTGCACATCGGCGATGTGTTCCAGGTCGGCAGCAGCGTGTTGCAGGTGTCCCAACCCCGCAGCCCGTGCTGGAAAATCAATCACCGTTTCGATGCCGAACACCTGTCGATGTTCGTCGCCCGGGAGCGCATTACCGGCTGGTATTACCGGGTGCTGCAACCGGGCTGGCTGCAAGCGGGGGATAGCATCGAACTGCTGGAGCGTCACACCGAGCGCTTTTCCATTGATGGATTCTGGCAGGTGCAACTGTCGCACCGGCCGCATATCGAGGATTTGCTGGCGTTGGCGGCCACCCCGTGTTTGGCCGAGGACTGGAAGCGCCGCCTCAATGAGCGGGCGAAATACCTGCAACATCGGGCTCCCTCTTGAGCGCGGGCAAGCCTCGCGCCTACACAACCGGCGGTTTTAATTCATTAATAATGATTCATAGCTTCACTTATTATCATTTTACACGATCGATTGGTTGCCCTACCTTGGCCCACGCGAGGTGCGCTCCAGCGTGACCTTCACCCATCCTGTTCAGGTGCTGTCATGTCCAATCCCCTGTTGTCCCTGCTGAACATCGAACTGCCTATCCTTCAATCGCCCATGGTCGGCGTCTCCACGCCGAAGCTCGCCGCAGCGGTGTCCAACGCCGGCGGGCTCGGCGCCATCGGCATTGGCGCGAGCAACGTCGAACAGGCGCGGGCCATGTTGCGTGAGACCGCGTCCCTGACCGACAAGCCGTTCAACGTGAACCTGTTCTGCCACGCACCGGCCGTACAGGACGCCGCCCGCGAAGCGCAGTGGCTGACATTTCTGACGCCGTTTTTTACCGAGTTCGACGCCCCGGCACCCACTGCGCTGCGCGAGATCTACACCTCGTTCGTCGCGGACGCCGGCATGCTGCAGATGTTGCTGGAGGAGAAACCGGCGGTGGTCAGTTTCCATTTCGGCTTGCCCGCGCAGTCGGCCATCGATGCGCTGAAGGACGCCGGTATCGTCCTGCTGTGCTCGGTCACCAGCCTGGCCGAAGCCCGGCAGGCGGAACGCGCCGGTGTGCATGCGCTGGTGGCCCAGGGTTTTGAGGCGGGCGGTCATCGCGGCGTATTCGATCCGCAGCAGGACAGCGAGATGGGCACCTTCGCCCTGGTGCGAGTGCTGGCCAACGCCTGTCAGCTGCCGGTGATCGCGGCCGGCGGGATCATGGACGGCGCCGGCATCAAGGCGGTCCTGCAATTGGGCGCCAGTGCCGCCCAGTTGGGCACCGCGTTCATCCTGTGCCCCGAATCCAGCGCCAACGCCGCCTACCGCGAAGCCCTCAAAGGTCCGCGCGCGCACCAGACCCAAGTCACCAGCGTCATCTCCGGCAGGCCGGCGCGGGGCATGGTCAACCGCAACTTCACCGCGCTTGAGGCTTCAGGTGTAGCGTTGCCCGACTACCCGACCGCCTACGACGCCAACAAGTTGCTCAACGCCGCAGCAGCGACCAAGGCCAACACCGATTTCGCCGTGCAATGGGCCGGGCAGGGCGCACCGCTGGCCCGGGAAATGCCGGCAGCAGCCCTGGTCAACGTTCTCACCGCCGAACTCAAAGCCTGACCCCATCCCTGTAGGAGCGAGCTCGCTCGCGATGCACGACAGAACAACGCGGGGGTGTCAGGCTGCCAACGTTATCGTTCACGACCATCGCGAGCAGGCTCGCTCCTACAAGGGGGGCGATGCCAATTCAAGCGCCAGAAACTCGGCAAACGCCCGCGCCGCCAATCGCGTCGTTCGCCCCATCGGGAAATAGGCATGCACCGGCAGGTCGGCCATTTCCCAATCGGGCAACAGCTGCACCAACGTGCCGCTCTCCAGCTCCAGCCGACAGGCCCAGGATGTGGTCGATACAATCCCCAACGCCCCTGATGCCGCCGCCAGCGCCCCGGCCGTATCGTTGGTGGACACCTGCGGGCTGAGGTCGATGGACGCGGTGCTGCCATCGCGCTCGAACTGCCAGGATGAAGCATGGGCGCCGGCCGGTCCGCCAACGATGCGATGCCCCTGTAATTCCTGCGGCGACACGGGTGTGCCATGGCCCGCCAGATAGTCCGGTGAGGCGACGATCACCCGGCGCATGGTACCGATCAGCCTGGCGGTGCCGGCCAGATCGGGCAGATCGCCTACGCGAATCCCGATGTCCACCGCCTCCTTGACCATGTCCTGCCATTTGTCTTCGAGCAGCAATTCCAGGTGCAGCTGGGGATGACGTTCGGTAAAGGCCGACAACCTGGGAATGATCACGCGAATGCCCATGGTCGAGGGCATGCCGATACGCAGCAGCCCGCGCAATTCGCCGGTTTCCCGCACGCTGTTTTCGGCATCGTCGATAGCGGCGAGGATCGGCTCCATGCGCGCCAGAAATTCCAGCCCCGCCTCGGTCGGCACCACCGCGCGTGTAGTGCGGGACAACAGCCGCGTCCCCAGGCCCGCTTCCAGTTCGGCGATCATCCGTGACACCTGGGATTGGGTCAGCCCAGCCTCCCGCGCAGCTGCCGAGAAACTGCCCAGATGGGCGACGCGGGTGTACAGCCGCAGGCTGAGGATGTCTTTCAAGGGCATGCCGTTTTCCGTGCGAATGAGCCGATGCGGCGCGCCCGCGTCAGTATCGATTAATGCGAATTCAGGATAGATGTTAGCCGAAATCGACCGCTACCGGCCGTTCCGACCCCAAGGGATAGTAGGTCCATCGGCAACAAGGCAACGCGCCACGCCGAACGGACCCCACCCATTCCCTGAGGAACCCACCATGAACATTGCCAACTCCATCGCGCTGGTGACAGGCGCCAACCGCGGCATCGGCCGCACCTTCGTCGAAGAACTGCTCAAGCGTGGCGTGGCCAAAATCTACGTCGCCGCCCGGGACACCGCGTCCCTGGCCGACCTGCTCAAGAGCGGTGACCGACGTCTGGTGCCGCTGCCTCTGGATGTGACCGATGCCGATCAAGTGGCCGCCGCGGCCAGCGTTGCCCGCGATGTCACGCTGCTGATCAACAACGCCGGTTATGCCGCTTTCGACGGCGCCATGTCCGCTCCGGACATGGAAGATGCACGGCTGGAGATGGAAGTGAATTACTTCGGCCCGTTGGCGTTGACCCGTGCGTTTGCACCGGTATTGGCCACCTCCGGCGGTGCGGTGTTGAACATGCTCTCGATGTTGTCGCTGATCAGCCTGCCGATGGCTGCGACCTATTCGGCGTCCAAGGCTGCCGGCCTGTCGCTGACCCGCAGCCTGCGCGCCGAACTGGTCGGGCAGGGCACGCAGGTCGTCGGTGTGCTCGCCGTGCAGACCGACACCGCCATGGGCGCCAAATTGCCCGAACCGCGCCTCAGCCCCCTCGAAGTGGTCAGCGATGCGCTGGACGCCCTCGAAGCCGGGACCAACGACGAAGTCATCGCCGGTGCCCAGACCCGCGCTATCTACCAGGCCTTCAGCGCCGACCCGAAAAAGGTCCAGTCGATGATGTCCACCCGCCTGCCACAACGCGCTGACGCTGTCTGACCGATGAGGTGATTCATGAACTTTCTTCAAACCCTGACTCAACGCAACGCCGAGTTCGCGCAGAACGACTTTCGCGCCGACCTCAAGATCATCCCGTCGCGCAAAACCATGATCGTCGGCTGCGTCGACCCACGTGTTGACCCGATGGATGTACTCAAGCTCCAGCCCGGAGAAGCCGCGGTGATTCGCAACGTCGGCGGCCGGGTCAATCCGGCGTTGCTGGAGACCATGGCCATCCTGCGCACGGTCTCGCGGGCCGGTGGTTCGGAGGTCGGCGAAGGTTGGCACCTGATCCTGCTGCACCACACCGAATGCGGCATCACCGGATGCCTGCATCACGCGCCGCAATTGCTGGCCAAACACATGGGCGTCAACCCGGACGATTTGCCGGCGCTGGAAATCGCCGATCCCTACAAGTCGGTCGTCGTCGATGTGGCGGCGCTCAAAGCCAACCCGAATATGCCCGGCGGCTTCACCGTCACCGGACTGGTCTACGACGTGGCCACCGGCCGCATCGACACGGTGGTGCCTGCGGGCCCGCTGCGATCCGAATAACCCGACACCCTCGTTATTAATGTGGAGACAGAAGATGAAAACCTTTTTGATCAGCGGTTCGACCGGCGATACCGGCACCCCTACCGTGAAGTATCTGCTCGAACAGGGCTATCGCGTGAAGGCCCTGGTACGTCGCGAGGATGAACGGTCGGAACACTTGAAGGCGCTGGGCGCCGAGATCTGCCTGGGCAATCTGCTGGACATCCGATCCCTGCGCACGGCCATGGAAGGGGTCGACGGTGCCTACTTCTGCTACCCCCTGAGCCAGGGCCTGATCGAAGCGGCGGCACTGTTCGCCCAGGCTGCGAAAGAGCAGGGCGTGAAGCACATCGTCAACATGTCGCACAAACAGTCGCGACCTGATGCCCGTAGCCAGGCGACGTTGAACCACTGGATGTCGGAGCAGATTTTTACCTGGTCCGGAATTCCTTCCACCCATTTGCGGGTGACGTTCTTCGCCCAGTGGATGCTCTACATCGCACCGTTCATTCGTGAAGGTCGCTACCTGACACCGTTCGACGCCGACAGCCGTTTCGCGCCGATGGCCGCCAGCGACATCGCGTTGGTGGTTGCCAACATCCTGATCAAGCCAGCAGGCCACGGCGGCCAGGCCTACCCGCTGCATGGGCCGATCGAATACAGCCATGGCGAACTGGCAGCGCTGCTGGGAGAAACCCTGGGCAAACCGGTGCGCTATGAACAGGTCTCGGTGGAAGACTTCGTCAAGCAACTGGGCGTCGACGGCAACCCGCAGTTTGCGGTGCACTTCAATGCAGTAAAGATCGACCATCGCGAAAAACGCCTGGAAGGCCTGGACAGCACCGGCACCGCCATCATCGGCCAACCCTTGCAAACCCCGGCGCAATTCATCGAACAGCACCGGGATCAGTTGGCCTGATTTCACCCCCTTGTGGGAGCGGGCTTGCTCGCGAAGGCGCAGTGTCAGGCACCATTGACGCTGGACGTGCCGACGCCTTCGCGAGCAAGCCCGCTCCCACAGGGGATCGGGCCAGACGCCAATCCTCGGCGCTTAGAAATCCACTGTCGCCGACACCTTCAACGTCCGTGGCTCGCCCTGGGTCAGGTAGTTGTTGGCGGTCGATGCCGAAGACCAGTAGGCCTTGTTCGCCACGTTTTCGACGTTGGCGCGCAGGGTGATGTACTTGTCGTCAGCCTTGAAGCCGTAGCGGGCACCGAGGTCGACGCGGGTCCAGGCGGGGATGCTCAGGCTGTTGGCAGCGTTGACGTACTCGCCACCGGTGCGCAACAGGCGGCCATTGAGCGCCGCGCCTTGAATGCCCGGCACGTCCCAGTCCGCACCCAGGTTGTACTGGAAGCGCGGCACGCCGGCGGCGCGATTACCATCGTTGAGGCCATTGGAGGTTTTCTTCTGCTCGGTGTCCATCCAGGTCGCGCCGGCCAACAGGCGCAGCCCGTCCAGCGGTTCGCCGAACACGTTCAATTCCACACCCTTGTTCACCTGCTCGCCGTCGACACTGAAAGTCGGCAGGCGGCTGCCGCCGACCGTCGAGGTCGAGCTGTTGGGCATCTCGATGCGGTACACGCCCAGGGTCGCGCCAAAGCTGTCCCAATCGAGTTTGACCCCGGCCTCGGTCTGCTTGCTGCGGTTGGGCGCAAACACTTCGTTGGGGTTGGTCACGCCAGTGGCCGGCGCGGTCGGTCCCTGTTGCAGGCCTTCGATGCGGTTGGCGTAGAACGACACATGCTCCCAGGGCTTGATCACCAGACCGTACACCGGGGTGGTGATCGACTCTTCGTAGTTGGCCGAACGCGCGCCGCTGGTGGTGTTCCAGGCATCGACCTCGATGGTCTGGCGACGCACGCCCAGGGTCAGCAGCACGCGGTCATCGATGAAGCCCAGGGTGTCGGACACCGCGGCACTCTTGATGCGGTTTTTGCCGACGATGCGCGGGTCATGCACATCGCTGCCGAAGTAGGTATTGGTCGGGCGCGGCACCTGCACCGGGTTGTACAGGTTGCCGTTGACCCGGTTGGCCACCAGGATCGCCTCGAACGCAGAGCGCTGCTCGCCCCAGGTGCCGGACAAGCCGAAGTTCATCTGATGGGTGATCGGCCCGGTTGCGAAGTGACCGTTCAGGCCGGCGATGGCGCTCTTGTTGTCTTCGTCATGGGGCGAATAGAGAAAGCCGACTTTGCCGCTGCCGTCGTTGCCCACGTACAACGACGAATACTCGCCGTTTTCCCGGGTGTGCTTGGCGCCGCCGCCGGCGTAGGCCGTCCAGTTGTCGTTGAGGTCGTACTCGGCGTTGACCATGCCGTAGGTGTCTTCCAGCTCCGACCAGCTCCAGTCCTGGGCGTAATTGTCCTTGGCCGACGGCGCGTGCGGGACCTGGGTGCCGGTGGGGTAGACCACGGCGCGGCCGTTGTTGATGCGCTGCTTCTGATAGCCCAGGTCGGTGGAGACCCGCAGGCGCTCGCCGCGATAGTCCAGGCCGATGGCGATCAGTTGCGAGTGCTCCGACTCGTCATCGACGGCGGTATCGCCACCGTGCCGGGCGAGGTTGACCCGCGCGCCGAAGCGGTTGTCTTCACCGAAGCGCTCGCCCAGGTCGATGTGCCCGCCGGCCTGGGTGTCGCTGGCGTAATCGAGGGTGACGCTGCGCGTCGGGGTGTCCTGGGCGCGCTTGGGCACCAGGTTGACGCTGCCGCCAATCCCGCTGCCCCCCGGCGCCACGCCATTGATGAAAGCGTTCGGGCCCTTGAACAGCTCGACCCGCTCCAGCGCTTCGGTGGTGATGATCTGCCGGGGCAACACACCGTACAGGCCGTTGTACGAGATGTCGTCGGTGGTCAGCGGCAAGCCGCGAATGGTGAACACCTGGGAAAAGTTGCCGAAACCCGCCGACTGGCGCACCGAGGCGTCGTTGAGCAACACATCGCCGACCGTCCGCGCCTGCTGATCCTCGATGGTCTTGGCGGTGTAGCTGACCACGCTGAACGGCACGTCGTTGATGCTGCGATCGCCCAGCACACCCAGTCGCGCCGAACGGGCGACCTGACCGCCGGCATAGGTATCGGCCGTTTCGCTGCTGACGCCATTGACCGTGGTCGCACCCAGCTCCAGCGCCGTGCCGCTGTCGACCTGTGGCGCCACGGTGTAGCTGTCGGCACCGGTGTTGACCAACGAAAAGCCACTGCCTGTCAGCAACCGGGCGAAACCGCTCTGCACGCTGTAATTGCCCTGCAGGCCCGCACTCTGCTGGTTATTGAGCAGGTGGGCATCGAACGACAGCAGCACCCCCGATTGCACAGCGAACTGCGCCAACACGCCGGCCAGGGAACCCGGGCCGATGGTATAGCTGCGTGTGGCGGTGTTCTGGCTGGTGCCGTCGGCCAGTGCGCTGTGCACCGGGACCATGGCGGACAGGGCGACGGCCAGACTGAGGGCATTCATGGGGAGGCGGGCGAAGCGGAACTGCGACGATCTGGAAGTCATGCGGCATGCCTGTGGGATGCGAAGAATAATGAGAATTCCTCTACACACCGGTCGACCGCGGAAAAGGTATCAGGGAAAACTGAAAATATTTGCGGACCGCGGGCCTGCCGGTTGGTGGCGCAGCGCGCAAAAAAAAGCTCCCCGTCACCGTTCAGGGTAGTGGGGAGCAAGGCACGGGAAGTTCAGGGTCCTGCTGGAGGCTGCCGACGGCCTCGGGTCATCGGCTCAGGAATATTGATTGCGACGGGCGGTCGTGGCGAACTCGGTGGCCAGCAAATGCTCGGCCAGTACGTCGTTGAGGAAGCGGAACTGATCGTTGAGCCCGACCACTTCGTTGTTGAAGTGATGTTCGGCGGATGGAATCAGCAGGGCTTCGAATTTTTCGTCGAATACCAGGGTCAACACTTTACGAGACTCGAAAGTCTGCGAGTAATAATTGTTGCCGAAGACCGGGAAGCTCACGGACAGGGTGACTTGGGTGATCATGACGTGCGCTCCTCGGAAAGGACGAACCAGCCAAATGCGCTCAACGAGAAGGCCGTCAGGGCCAGACAGGTCAGGAGATGAACTAGCATGATTCGACCCTCCGCTTCAGGGTTTGCTGTGGGGTTGAAGCTGATCCTACGCTGACGGCGGCGGGGCGGAAGGCATTCATGGCGATGGTGAATATCGATGGGAGTGATGGTCGGCCCGGTGGCTGCGGTTGAGGGCCCCATCGCTGGCAGGCCAGCTCCCACAGGGACTTGCGGTGAACACAGAACTGCATCCCGACATTGACCTGTTGTGGGAGCGGGCTTGCTCGCGAAAGCGGTGTATCAGCCACCAGGATTGTTGAAGCTGATGGCCTTTTCGCGAGCAAGCCCGCTCCCACACTGGGTTCTCTGATCGCCGCTGAACACTGTGGGAGCTGGCCTGCCAGCGATGGCGGCTGCAAGGTCACCATCGATCGGGATGACAACCACAGACACCTATACTCAATTGAGGGCCTCAAAGGAGCCACGATCTTGAGCCTGCGTTCGCTGATCGTCGTCGTGCTGCTGGTCGTGGCCGGATGCGCCACGGCACCGCGCGCGCCGGTGCAAGTGCCGCAGGTCATGATCTCGCGCGGCACCTGGCAGCAAGTCGACCGGGAGATCATCGAAGCCTCGCAGTCCGCCACCGAGCAAACCAAAATCTACGCCCGCGGCGCCATGGACTACTGGCGCACGCGGGTTTATGAACTGACCGAAGAAAACTTCATCCCCTGGTTCAGCAGCTACTGGACCCAGGAATGGCTGTCGATGAAGGTCAGCTGGTACACCCTGAGCGCTCAGGGCGAGAAGGACGCTTCGGAAAAACGCCTGGCCGCCTATCTGCTGGAAGCCTACCAGGAGAAAGTCCTGGCTCCGGCCGCAGTAGAGGTCGACCCGGATGCGATCCTCAGCCTGGCTGCCGCCTTCTACGTCGACATCCTCAAGGAAGAACTGCAGAAAATCTCCCAGCGCCATGACGTGCCCATGGCCCAACTCAACGGGCGTATTCAGAAGATCCCCGCCATCGCCCTCGGGCCGCCGCCGGCTCGGGACGCCTCGCTGTATCAGATCGTTCACACCGAACAACTGAACACGCTGCCGGCCTACGCCGCACTGGTCGACAAGATCCACAAGGACGGTGGCGACAAAGGCGTGGGCTCCACCGATACCGCCATGGCCCCCGTGGCCAAACGCGCCAGCCAGCGCATGGAAGCCGAAATGGCGCCCAGGGGAGCCGCCAGTGCGGTGGCTGCCGCGGCGGGCAAACTCGCCGGCGGCCTGATCACCGTCGGGGTCGCTGGGATTCGCGCATTGATCCAGGCCGCCGACCGGCCCGACAGCGAAGCGCTGATTCGCAGCAGCTTGGGCAACACCTTCGACAAGGCCTGGACCAAACTGGTGCAGAACCCCACCACCGGGGTCATGGCCGGCACCCTGTACATGGCGGGGCAGATCGAAGGCAACTTGGCCGCCAGTGCGCAACCGCCGGTCGGGGTGGATGTCGGTCATGTCGATTTCAGCCCGGGCCAGTCGACTAGCCAGCAGATCAACCCGTGAACCTTTGAACCAGGAGAACACCCATGTCCTACGTCAGTGGTTTTGTCATTGCAGTGCCCACCGCCAACCGCGAAAAGTTCAGGAAGCACGCCGAGATGGCCGCGCCGATTTTCAAGGAAAACGGCGCCTTGAGCGTGGTCGAGTGCTGGGGCACGGATGTGCCTGATGGCAAGGTGACGTCGTTCCCGATGGCGGTGAAGCTCGAGCCGGACGAAACGGTAGTGTTCAGCTGGATTGTCTGGCCGGACAAGGCCACCAGCGACGCCGCGATGGAAAAAATCATGGCTGACCCGAACATGCAGCCGGACGCCAATCCGATGCCGTTCGATGGCCAGCGGATGATCTTTGGCGGTTTTGAAATCATCGTTAAGGCATGACCTGCCAACGCAGGATCACTCCGAGCCCGGGGTGATCCTGCAGCTCTTGCGCTCACGAATCTCGCGCTCGGTCGGCCGCTCCCTGACGAACTCGAAGCGCGGTTCGCCTTCGTTGTAGTGCACCAGCCAGCCCCATTCGAGTTCGGACTCGTCTTGACCGGGTTTCGGTGGCACGGCCCACCATGGCTCTTTGCTGATGATCTCGCGCATGGCCCCCTCCAGTTCAATCGGTTGCATGAACTATAACTTGGATGTCAGGAGGTGCCATGCATGAGCGACGAAGCCCGTGAGCCGGTCAAACGGCTGTTTTTTGCCCTGGATTGCGCACCGGCGCAGCGCAAGGCCATTGCCCAGTGGCGCAGCGCTTTGCAGCTGCGTAGCGGCAGGCCGGTGCCGGTGGAGAATTTTCACCTGACCCTGAAGTTTCTGGGGGCGGTGGCCGTGGCGCAGATCGGCGATGTCTGCGAGGCGGCCGCGGCAGTGCGGACCTCGGCCGAGCGCCTGACCGTGGTGCTCGATCGCCTGGATGTGTGGCGCAGGGCAGGGGTGTTGGTGCTGGCGCCGGAGCAGGCACCGCCGGCGTTGCTGCGTCTGGTGTATGACCTGGAGCAGGCAATGTTGCCGTTTGGTCTGGAGGATGCACCGAAAGAATTTCGGCCTCATCTGACCCTGGCCCGCGACTATCGTGCGCCGGTACCGGAATCGCCCACCGCGCCGGAATTTTTCCTGCGTGCTGATCGTTTCATCCTGTTCGAATCCCACAAGGGCCGCTATCGAGCCTTGGCCGAATGGCCATTGGGCACTGGGTAAACCCCAACAAAAAAAGGCGCCCGAGGGCGCCAAACTTCACCTTAACCGAGGAGCCAGGTGAGTGATGCAGCGGTGGTAAGGCGCTGCACGTATGGAAAAGGGCTCTGAATTCTGTGTTGAATGTTCCGGCCTCTTCGCGAGCAGGCTCGCTCCCACAATGAAATGCGATCCCCTGTGGGAGCGAGCCTGCTCGCGATGACAGTTTTAGGGGCGGAGATTATTTTGAGCGGACTACTTGCCCAATTTCACCTTGGTCCAACCCCGGGTCATCACCCGCTGCACGCCAATCGGCTGGTCAGGCACCGCATACAGCGTCGCCATCACCGCTTCAGGCGGATACGACCCCGGGTCATTGCGAATCGCCTCGTCCACCAAGGGCGTGGCCGCCGCGTTGGCGTTGCTGTAGCCGATGTTGTTGGTGATCTCGGCGATGATGTCCGGGCGCATCAGGAAGTTCATGAACAGGTAGGCGTTGTCGACGTTGGCGGCATCGCGGGGGATGGCGACCATGTCGTAGAAACTGCCGGCGCCTTCCTTGGGGATGCTGTAGTCGATCTTCACCTTGTCGCCGGCTTCCTGGGCGCGGGCCTTGGCCTGCAACACGTCGCCGGAGTAGCCGACGGCCACGCAGATGTTGCCGTTGGCCAGGTCGGAGATGTACTTCGAGGAATGGAAGTACGCCACCGACGGGCGAATCTTCATGAACAGCGCCTCGGCTTCAGCGATGTGGCCCTTGTCCTGATCGTTCACCGGGTAGCCCAGGTAGTGCAGGGCGGCCGGGATCATCTCGGTGGGCGAATCGAGGAAGCTGATGCCGCAGGCTTTGAGCTTCTCGGCGTTTTCCGGTTTGAACAGCAAGTCCCAGGAGTGGGTCGGGGCGTTGGCGCCGAGCACTTCCCTGACCTTGTCCGGGTTGAAGCCGATGCCGATCGAGCCCCACATGTAGGGGAACGCGTGAGCGTTGTCCGGGTCGCTGGCGGATGCGTTTTTCAGCAGCACCGGGTTGAGGTTCTTCCAGTTGGGCAGCTTCGATTTGTCCAGCGACTGGTACACGCCGGCCTTGATCTGCTTGGCCAGGAAGCTGTTGGACGGCACGACAATGTCGTACCCGGACTTGCCCGCCAGCAGGCGAGCTTCGAGGGTTTCGTTGCTGTCGAACACATCGTAGGTCACCTGGATCCCGGTCTCGTCTTCGAACTTCCTGATGGTGTCCGGGGCAATGTAATCCGACCAGTTGTAGACGCGCAGAACCTTGTCATTGGCCTGGGCGCCCGAGGCGATCGCGCCCAATAAGGACAGTGTCAGCAGAGTCCTGCCAAACATTTTCATCGGTACAACTCCATTTCTTTTTCTATTCAAAATCACAAAGCAAACATCGGTGAAGGCATTCATTGCTTGAAACAAGGCGCATTTCTGTGGCGAGGGAGCTTGCTCCCGTCCGGCTGCGAAGCAGTCGTAGAACCATTGCACGCGGAGTCACTGATGCACCGCGGTCGCAGGTGTTGGGGCCGCTTCGCAGCCCGACGGGAGCAAGCTCCCTCGCCACAAGAGTCCTTTCACAAGAGTCCTTTCACAAGAGTTCTTTCACAACAGTCCCTTCACAAGAGCCCCGTTGCCGCAGTCGATTGAGCAACGACCTCAGGCCGCCGCTCCCACCATCTGCTTCTTCGGCTGCTGCCACGACTCGCTCGCCGTCTGGTCCATCGCTTCCTGAATCGCCCGCTTGCGGCTCGCTTCAGCACGACGGCTGAAGTACCAGACCATGAAGGTCACGATCGACACTGCCAGCAAGATCAGACTCGCCACGGCGTTGATCTCAGGCTTCACCCCCAGACGCACCGCCGAGAACACTTCCATCGGCAGGGTCGTGGAACCCGGACCCGACACGAAGCTGGCCAGCACGAGGTCATCCAGCGACAAGGCGAACGACATCATCCCACCCGCAGCCAACGAAGGGGCGATCATCGGAATGGTGATCAGGAAAAACACCTTGAAGGGTTTGGCCCCCAGATCCATGGCCGCTTCTTCGATGGACAGGTCCAGTTCCCGAAGGCGCGCGGAGACTACCACCGCCACGTAGGCGGCACAAAAGGTGGTGTGGGCGATCCAGATCGTGACGATGCCACGCTCCATCGGCCAACCGATCAACTGCGCCATGGCCACGAACAGCAGCAACAGCGACAGCCCGGTGATCACTTCCGGCATCACCAGCGGCGCAGTCACCAGGCCGCCAAACAGCGTGCGACCCTTGAAGCGCGTGACGCGCGTCAGCACGAAGGCCGCCAGGGTGCCCAGTGCAACAGCCGCCAATGCCGTGTAGCAGGCGATCTCCAGCGAGCGCACCACCGAGCCCATCAGCTGCGTGTTGTCCAGCAGACCGGCGTACCACTTGAACGACCAGCCACCCCACACCGTCACCAGCTTGGAGGCGTTGAACGAGTAGATCACCAGAATCAGCATCGGCAGGTAGATGAACGACAGGCCGAAAACCAGCATGAACTTTGAAAATCCGAAGCGTTTCATCCCCGACTCTCCATCTCTTTGGCCTGGCTACGGTTGAACAACAGGATCGGCACAATCAGGATCAACAGCATCACCACCGCCAGGGCGGACGCCACCGGCCAGTCGCGGTTGTTGAAGAACTCCTGCCACAGCACGCGGCCGATCATCAGGGTCTCCGGGCCGCCCAGCAGTTCCGGGATCACGAACTCACCCACCACTGGAATGAACACCAGCATGCAGCCGGCGATGATGCCGTTCTTGGCCAGGGGCACGGTGATTTTCCAGAAGCTGTTGAAGGTGCTCGAACCCAGGTCCGACGCGGCTTCCAGCAGGCTCTGATCGTGTTTGACCAGGTTGGCGTACAGCGGCAGGATCATGAACGGCAGGTACGCATAAACCACCCCGATATAGACCGCCGTGTTGGTGTTGAGGATCTCGATCGGGTGATCGATCAGCCCGGTCCACATCAGGAAGCCATTGAGCAGACCGTTGTTGCTGAGGATGCCCATCCAGGCATACACGCGGATCAGGATCGCGGTCCAGGTCGGCATCATGATCAGCAGCATCAAGACGTTTTGCGCTTCCTTGCTCGCCTTGGTGATGGCGTAGGCCATCGGAAACCCGATCACCAGGCACATCAGGGTGCTGAACAGTGCGACCTTCAACGAACCCAGGTAGGCCGAGATGTACAGCTCATCTTCGCCCAGCAGGGTGTAGTTGCCGATGTTGAGCAGCAGGTTGAATTTCTGCTCGGCGAAGGTGTAGATCTCCGAGTAGGGCGGAATGGCCAGGGCCGCTTCCGAGAAGCTGATCTTCATCACCAGGAAGAACGGCAGCATGAAGAACAGGCACAGCCACACGAACGGAATGCCGATCACCAGTTTTCGCCCACTGGGCACTAGGCGCAGCAATTGCTGATTGAAGGTTCTCATGCGCGCAGTACCACGCCGCTGTCGTCTTCCCACCACACGTAGACCTGATCGTCCCAGGTCGGACGTGCGCCCCGGCGTTCGGCGTTGGCCATGAACGACTGCACCACTTTGCCGCCGGGCAGTTCGACGTAGAACACCGAGTGACCGCCCAGGTACGCAATGTCATGCACCTTGCCGCTGGACCAGTTGTAGCGGGCATCGGGTCTGCTGGTGCTGACCAGCAGTTTTTCCGGACGGATCGCGTAGGTGATCGACTTGTCCTGCACCGAGGTGCTGACGCCGTGACCGACATAGATCTTCTGTTCCAGGTCCGGGCTATGAATGATCGCGTGACCTTCCAGGTCCTCGACCACCGTGCCTTCGAAAGCGTTCACGTTGCCGATGAACTCGCAGACCATGCGGCTGACCGGTGCTTCATAAATGTCGACCGGGCTGCCGATCTGGGCGATCCAGCCCAGGTGCATGATGGCGATGCGCTGGGCCATGGTCATGGCCTCTTCCTGGTCGTGGGTCACCATCACGCAGGTCACACCCACGCGCTCGATGATTTCCACCAGTTCCAGCTGCATCTGCGAGCGCAGCTTTTTATCCAGCGCGCCCATGGGCTCGTCGAGCAACAGCAGCTTCGGCCGTTTGGCCAGGGAGCGGGCCAGGGCCACGCGCTGACGCTGGCCGCCGGACAACTGATGGGGTTTGCGCTTGGCGTACTGGGTCATGTGCACCAGGCGCAGCATCTCTTGCACCCGGGCGTCGATTTCGGCAGCGGGCAAACGGTCCTGCTTGAGGCCGAAGGCGATGTTCTGCGCCACGGTCATGTGCGGGAACAGGGCATAGGACTGGAACATCATGTTGATCGGCCGCTCGTAGGGCGGCATGTCGGTGATGTCCACGCCGTCGAGCAGAATCCGCCCTTCGGTCGGGCGCTCGAAGCCGGCGAGCATGCGCAGCAGGGTCGATTTGCCGGAACCGGAACCACCGAGCAGGGCGAAGATTTCACCCTGATGAATCTCCAGGGACACATCGTCCACGGCGGTGGTTTCGTCGAACTTCTTGGTGACGCGATCGACTTTCACCAACACCTTTTTCGGTGCCTGGTGCCCTTCAAGAGCCTTCCTGTAGATGCTGGAGGCGTTTGCCATGTGAAACTCCCAACAGGTTTCAGTCGCCGGGCCAACGCGGCCTGGCTTAATAGTTGATTGCAAACCCGAGCGGGATGACGTCGGTCAATTCAACGGTGATCCCCTGTGGGAGCGGGCTTGCTCGCGAAGGCGGAGTGTCAGGCACCGGTGATGTCGACTGACACTCCGCCTTCGCGAGCAAGCCCGCTCCCACATGGATCGCGTTTCCTGACCCATCTCCTCGGGTTAATTCGGCGCCGCCATCCTGGCTGCCTGGTAGTGCTTGTTGTTATTGCAGTGTGTCGCTGTCGCAAGCGGCGGGCGCGCAAAGGCACGCCCGTCTGACTTGCGGGGGCAGTAAAGGGGTGTTTAGCGGGTCGGGATCAGCGCAAATTACGCAGCGCCGCCCGTTGCCGGCACGCATCGCCGAACGCCTGGAAAATGCGCAGGTACGGCGGGTTGTCCAGCACTTGCCATTCCGGGTGCCATTGCACGCCGAGGGCGAAGGCCTGGCTGTCTTCCACCGAGACCGCCTCGATCAAGCCATCGGGTGCGAGCGCTTCGGCGCGCAGGCCCGGGGCGAGTCGATCGATACCCTGGCTGTGAATCGAATTGACCTGGAACACCGGCGGCAGGTCCAGCGCCTGGAACACGCCGCCGGGCTGCACATTCACCGCGTGGGCCGGTGCATATTGCACCGCCAGTTCCGGATGGTTGGCTTCACGGTGGTCAAGGAAACCGGGGAGTTCGTGGACCTTCTGGTGCAGGCTGCCACCGAACGCCACGTTCATCTCCTGAAAGCCGCGGCAGATGCCGAGCACCGGCACGCCGGCAGCAATGGCCGCGCGGATCAGGGGCAGGGTGGTGCGATCGCGCTGGGGATCGTGTTCGGTGCCGGGGGCGCTGTCGGGGCCTTGATAGTGGAAGGGTTCCACGTTCGACGGCGAGCCGGTCAGCAACAGACCGTCGAGCTGCGCCAGCAGGTCCTCGATTTCGGTCAGTTCAGCCAGGGAAGGAATGACGACGGGCAGCCCCAGCGCCGCCACGCTGACAGCACGCAAGTACTTGTCGCCGCTGACGTGGTAGGGGTGCAGGCCAATCTGTTTGACGCATGCAGTAACGCCGATCAATGGCTTGAATGCCATTTTTATCACCTCGAAGTTTCACACTTGAACGAGCTTTTCTGGAGCTTAGCCTTGTTGATTTTAATTAACAACTCTCATGTAAAAAATTCTAAACGCCGCACGTCTGATCGTGAGGATTTACGGGTGTTCGGCGGCTGATCTGGCACTCTCGTGCCGCTGAGAGGCCCGAAAATAAACGCTGAAAGGCGCAGTGTTCGCTATTGACTTCACTTTGCCTTTCGGATTGACTGGCTGCGTGAAAGGGCGGTGAACATAATAATTAACAGTAAAAATAGGTGCATCATGTCGGTCCCTCTGCGTACCGTTCAACTCAACGAAGCAAACGCATTCCTTAAGAAATATCCTGAGGTTTTGTACGTCGACCTTCTGATTGCGGATATGAACGGTGTGGTGCGCGGCAAGCGCATCGAACGCACCAGTCTTCATAAGGTTTACGAGAAAGGCATCAACCTGCCGGCGTCGCTGTTCGCGCTGGACATCAATGGCTCTACGGTGGAAAGCACCGGCCTGGGCCTGGACATCGGCGACGCCGACCGGATCTGCTACCCGATCCCCGGCACCCTGAGCATCGAGCCGTGGCAGAAGCGCCCGACCGCGCAACTGCTGATGACCATGCACGAGCTCGAAGGCCAGCCGTTCTTCGCTGACCCGCGTGAAGTACTGGCCAACGTCGTGCGCAAGTTCGACGAGCTGGGCCTGACCATCTGCGCTGCGTTCGAGCTGGAGTTCTACCTGATCGACCAGGACAACGTGAACGGTCGCCCGCAATCGCCGCGTTCGCCGGTGTCCGGCAAGCGTCCGATGTCGACCCAGGTGTACCTGATCGACGACCTCGACGAATACGTCGACTGCCTGCAGGACATCCTCGAAGGCGCCAAAGAGCAGGGCATCCCGGCCGACGCCATCGTCAAGGAAAGCGCCCCGGCGCAATTCGAAGTCAACCTGCATCACGTGGCCGACCCTATAAAGGCTTGCGACTACGCGGTCCTGCTCAAGCGTCTGGTGAAGAACATCGCCTACGACCACGAAATGGACACCACCTTCATGGCCAAGCCGTACCCGGGCCAGGCGGGCAATGGTCTGCACGTGCACATTTCGATTCTCGACAAGGAAGGCAACAACATCTTTGCCAGCGAGGATCCCGAGCAGAACGCCGCGCTGCGACATGCGATCGGCGGTGTGCTCGAGACCCTGCCGGCGCAGATGGCGTTCCTCTGCCCGAACGTCAACTCGTACCGTCGTTTTGGCGCGCAGTTCTACGTGCCTAACTCGCCGAGCTGGGGCATCGACAACCGCACCGTCGCGGTCCGCGTGCCGACCGGTTCGCCGGACGCCGTGCGCATCGAGCACCGTGTAGCGGGCGCCGACGCCAACCCCTACCTGTTGATGGCCTCGGTGCTGGCCGGTGTGCACCACGGCTTGACCAACCAGATCGAACCGGGCGCCCCGGTGGAAGGCAACAGCTACGAGCAGAACGAACAAAGCCTGCCGAACAACCTGCGCGATGCATTGCGTGAGCTGGACGACAGCGAGGTCATGGCCAAATACATCGACCCGATGTACATCGACGTGTTCGTGGCGTGCAAGGAAAGCGAACTGGCCGAGTTCGAGAACTCCATCTCCGACCTTGAGTACAACTGGTACTTGCACACCGTTTGACCCCGCGAACGCCACAGCTCAAATGTGGGAGCGGGCTTGCTCGCGAATATGGTGGGTCAACCAGCGATGATGTCGACTGACACGCCGCCTTCGCGAGCAAGCCCGCTCCCACAGGGGGCGCATTTCAAATTTTGAATGGGTGAGCGTCGTTGCGACGATCACTCAATTCCCCTGCGTCGAGTCACAACCATGACAATCACTCGCAGCGACTGGGAGCAACGCTTCCAGTCCCTCAACATCGAAAGCCGTGCCTTCATCGACGGTCAATATTGCGCGGCCGCCAGCGGCGCCACCTTTGAATGCGTAAGCCCGGTGGACGGTCGCTTCCTGGCCAACGTCGCCAGCACCGACGAAGCCGACGCCAACGCCGCGGTCGCCGTCGCACGCCGCAGCTTCGAATCAGGCGTCTGGGCCAGGCTGGCCCCGGCCGAGCGCAAGCGCGTACTAATCCGCTTCGCCGACCTGATCCTGGCCAACCGCGAAGAACTGGCGCTGCTGGAAACCCTGGACATGGGCAAGCCCATCAGTGACTCGATGAACGTCGACATCCCGGCGACCGCCAACGCGATCCGCTGGACCGCCGAAGCCATCGACAAGATCTACGACGAAGTCGCCGCCACCCCCCACGATCAGTTGGGCCTGGTAACCCGTGAGCCGGCCGGCGTGGTCGCGGCCATCGTGCCGTGGAACTTCCCGCTGATCATGGCCAGCTGGAAATTCGCCCCGGCGCTCGCAGCAGGCAACTCGTTCATCCTCAAGCCGTCGGAAAAGTCGCCGCTGACCGCGATTCGCATCGCGCAGCTGGCACTGGACGCCGGCATCCCCAAGGGCGTGTTCAACGTGCTGCCGGGCTACGGCCACACCGTGGGCAAGGCATTGGCGCTGCACATGGACGTCGATGTACTGGCCTTTACCGGTTCCACCGCGATCGCCAAGCAACTGATGATCTACGCCGGGCAAAGCAACATGAAGCGCGTCTGGCTGGAAGCCGGCGGCAAGAGTCCGCACGTGATCTTCGCCGATGCCCCGGATTTGCGCGTTGCTGCCCAGGCCGCTGCGAGCGGTATCGCTTTCAACCAGGGCGAAGTCTGCACCGCCGGCTCGCGCCTGCTGGTGGAGCGTTCGATCCGCGATCAATTCATCCCGCTGCTGGTCGACGCGCTGCAAGCCTGGAAACCGGGGCATGCCCTCGATCCGGCCACCACCGTGGGCGCCCTGGTCGACCAGCGGCAACTGGACAACGTGCTGCGCTACATCGACATCGGTCGGGAGCAGGGCGCCGAGCTGATCGCCGGTGGCCAGCGCACCCTTGAAGACACCGGGGGCCTGTACGTCGAACCGGCGATCTTCGATGGCGTGACCAACGCCATGACCATCGCCCAGGAAGAAATCTTCGGCCCGGTGCTGTCGCTGATCACCTTCGACACCGCTGAAGAAGCCCTGCAAATCGCCAACGACAGCATCTTCGGCCTGGCCGCCGGTGTCTGGACCAGCAACCTGAGCAAGGCCCACACCTTTGCCCGCGGCCTGCGCGCCGGCAGCGTGTGGGTCAACCAGTACGACGGCGGCGACATGACCGCACCGTTTGGCGGGTTCAAGCAATCGGGCAACGGTCGCGACAAATCGCTGCACGCGTTCGACAAGTACACCGAGCTCAAAGCGACCTGGATCAAGCTCTAATACCTAATAAAAAAGCGACGGTTGTCGTTGTGGCGACCCTCGGAGAAACCTATGAAACATGTAAACAGCTACTACGCCGCCACCCGCAACTTCACCGGCGATTTCCCCGTGCTGGAAGGCGCGGTGGACTGCGACGTCTGCATCATTGGCGCTGGCTACACCGGCCTGTCCTCGGCCCTGTTCCTCGCCGAAGCGGGCTACAGCGTCACTGTGCTGGAAGCGGCGAAAGTCGGCTTCGGTGCCAGCGGTCGCAACGGCGGTCAACTGGTCAACTCCTACAGCCGCGACGTCGATGTCATCGAAGAGCGCTATGGCGACAAGACCGCCGAAGTGCTCGGCAGCATGATCTTCGAAGGCGCCGACATCATTCGCCAGCGCATACAGCACTACGACATCCAGTGCGACTACCGCCCGGGCGGCATCTTTGCGGCGCTGAACAAGAAGCAGCTCAAGGGCCTGGCCGAACAGAAGAAGAGCTGGGAACGCTACGGCAACAAGAACCTGACGCTGCTCGGCGAAGCCGACATCAAGCGCGAAGTGGGGTGCGACAACTACGTCGGCGGCCTGCTGGACATGCAGGGCGGGCACATTCACCCGCTGAACCTGGCCCTGGGCGAGGCCTCGGCGATCATCGGCCTGGGCGGCAAGATCTACGAGCAATCGGCGGCGGTGGAAATCAGCTACGGCGAACCGATCACCGTGCGCACCGCCAAAGGCCTGGTGCGGGCCAAATACCTGCTGATCGCCGGCAACGCCTACCTGCCGCAGGGGCTGGACAACCGTGTGACCGCCAAGAGCATGCCCTGCGGTTCGCAGATCGTCGTCACCGAGCCGTTGCCCGAGAAGGTGGCGCGCAGCCTGATCAAGAACAACTACTGCATCGAAGACTGCAACTACCTGCTCGACTATTTCCGCCTGACCGCTGACAACCGTTTGCTGTATGGCGGTGGCGTGGTCTACGGCGCCCGTGAGCCGGACGATATCGAGCAACTGATCCGCCCGAAAATCCTCAAGACCTTCCCGCAACTGAAGGACGTGAAGATCGACTACCGCTGGACCGGCAACTTCCTGCTGACCATGTCGCGCATGCCGCAATTCGGCCGTATCGAGAAAAACGCCTACTTCATGCAGGGCTACAGCGGTCACGGCGTCACCTGCTCGCACCTGGCCGGCAAACTGATCTCGGAAATGATCCGCGGCGACGCCGAGCGCTTCGACGCCTTCGCCTCCCTGCCACACATGCCGATGTTCGGCGGCCGCACCTTCCAGGCCCCGCTCACCGCCATGGGCGCGGCGTACTACGCCTTGCGTGACCGGTTCGGGATTTAAGCGTTACCTCGCCGGCGGTAACCTTCAAAAGGTACCGCCGGTCTTTTATTTTTCGGCTCACCGCAGTCAATTCGCAGGCGCGAGGCTTGCCCGCGATGGCGACAGATCAGCCGGTATCACGTCGCCTGAAACGCCCCCATCGCGAGCAAGTTTTGCTTCTACAGCAACATCCACAAACGTGATTTAATAGCCGCCTTTCACGTTTGCGGGATCGGAAAACGGCGTGATCCGCGCCTGCTCTCCACCCTTCCATAATCATTGTAGGAGCGAGCTTGCTCGCGATAGCGTTGGTTCGGCCGACATCAATGTTGAAGGTCAGATCCAAATCGCGAGCAAACTGACTCCTACGGGTTGGCACATAAGGCTGTCATGGATACGGGCTCACGACTCAAACTAGTACGCGAAAGCTACAAACTGTCCCAGCGCGAGCTGGCCCGCCGTAGCGGCGTCACCAATGCCACCATCTCGCTGATCGAGCAGAACCGCGTCAGCCCCTCGGTCAGCTCGCTGAAAAAGCTGCTCGAAGGCATCCCCATGTCCCTGGCGGACTTCTTCACCTTCGACCAGCCGCCCCGGGAACACCAATACGTCTTCCGCGCCAACGAACAACCGGACCTGGGCCGCCACGGCCTGCGCCTGCTGCTGATCGGCGCCTCCGTCCCAAGCCGCCAGATGCGCCTGCTGCGCGAGCAATACGCCCCGGGCGCCAGCTCCGGCGAAGAACCGATCGTGCACGCCGAAGGCGAAGAGTGCGGGTTGGTGACGCGGGGCACGGTCGAACTCACCGTGGATGGGCAGGTCAGCATCCTCGGGGCGGGTGATGGCTATTACTTCCCCACGACCTTGCCGCATCGGTTTCGCAATATCGGGCAGGATGAGGCGGAGATCATCAGCGCGAATACGCCGGCGAACTTCTGATTTCTCCGGTTGAGGAACGTCGTATTTGTCAGGGTTGAAAAAAACCGATGCCTGCTCAGGCATCGGTTTTTTTATGCGCGTAAGATCCGGTGTCAACATTGCTGCCAGTCCCTTCAGTTCCGCCTGTATCGAAGATCAAATGCAAGCTGGCGGCGCAATCGGCCGCCGAGCAACTAACCTCATTATCAGCGTCAAATTGTGAAGGAACATCCCTGCCTTGAAGGAGCCATTCATGTTCAGACCCCGTTCGTTGATAGCAGCGGTTACAAGCCTTGCGTTGGTTTGCGGTTCAGCATCCGCATTGGCAGATCCAGGTAACGGGAAGGGCCAGGGCAACGCCAAGGGAAATTCACAGAATGCCCAAGACCATGGCAACCAGGGCAACCAGGGCGGTCATGGCAATAAAGGCAAACAATCAGGTGGCGGTGGTTGGGACCACGGTCCGAGTATCGATCGCACAAACGTACTGGGGATTGTCGGCGGTTATCGCGACTACTGGACGCCAGGTCCGGCTTTACCGCCCGGTATCCAGAAAAACCTCGCGCGAGGCAAACCGCTGCCGCCTGGGATCGCCAAGAAGCTCGATGGTCGGCTGGTCGGCAGATTGCCCCATTACGACGGATACGAATGGCAACAGGCGGGCACGGACCTGATCCTCGTCACCCTGGCGACCGGGCTTATATACGAAGTGCTCAACGGGGTCTTCGACTAGGCCCTCCGTCCGTCGCCCGTGCTTGAACCGATCGGGGTTTCGCGCGTCTCAGATCGTGCGAAATCAACCCTACGGAAGCAATCATGCTTTTAAATAACAAAAGTCTCGCTGCTGTGCTGTCCTGCGCCATGATGCTGGCCGCCGCTCCCCTGCTGCCGGCCGATCTTTCCCTCATCAGCGCTGCCCATGCCAAAGAAGGTGGTGGTGGTGGTGGTGGTGGCCACGGCGGTGGAAACGGTGGCGGCAACGGCGCAGGTAATGGTGGCGGTCACGGAGGTGGCGTCGGTGGTGGCCGCAATGGTTCCGATCACGCTGGCAACACTGACAGCAGTGGCCACGGCAAGGGATTGGCCAGCGATCATGCCGGCAAGGCTACGCGCAACCACGGCACTAGTGGCAACCACTATGGCAGTGAGCGTAATGATGATAACGGGCATGGCACCACGACTTCCGGCATCGCTCACTCCAAAGACACCCGCGGCCTGACCAAAGCCACCGCCATTTCGGCTTCGACGCCCGGCGACCACAACGCCAAGGGGCTGAGCAAGGCCGGCACATCGACATCGAAAAAAACGCATTGAGTGAACGCGTGTCGGTCCGCATCGACACGACAGGTATGAAAACCACAGGGATGTGGTGTTTTATAACCAGCACCATGGCCTTCGATGGCCGCAGCACACCAATGAATTTCAAGGAATGAAGATGGCATTGACTCCCGATCAGTTGCTCAGCATCGCAATGACCAATCCAGTTAACGCGCAAGTGACCTCACGCCTGCCATCACTCGGCCTTGACCAATGCATGCTCACCGCAGGCTGTTTATTCCAGGCGGTATGGAATCAACAGTCACAGCGACCCGCGGATTGGGGGATCAAGGACTACGACGTTTTCTATTTCGATACGGACCTGTCATGGGAGGCTGAGGATCAGGTTATCCGCTCAGCTCAGGCTCTGTTCCAGGACCTTGGCGTCAATGTCGAAATCAGGAATCAGGCCCGCGTTCACCTTTGGTACGGCCAGCGCTTTGGCAAACCTTACCCAGCGCTTCAGACATCGAAAGAAGGCGTTGATCGCTACCTGGTTGCGGGGACTTGTCTGGGGCTGGATATTGAAACGGGCGAAGTCTATGCGCCAAACGGACTGGGTGATACGGAGCAGGGGATTCTTCGCATCAACCCGAAAAACCCCCAGCCGGATTTGTTCGAGCAGAAAGCTAAAAGCTATCAGGCTCGCTGGCCTTGGCTGAAAATCCTGCCGATGTGAATGAGGTATTCACGGCGCACCAACCCCACTGGTCGCTGGGTTCATACTCAGTTTCGCCCTTTGCTAAAAAACGCATTTATCAGACTACGTTTTCACACAGTCTGACACCTACGGGTTCTCGTAGCTAACGTGTGGTCACTTGGGCGCCTCAAATCCACGTTGTTCTATCACCGCAAACACATCCCGCACATCCTGCAGCAGGATTCGCGAAATGTTGGTCACCGTGTTGATGTCGTTTTCGGCGTAGTCGGGGAGGCTGGTGCAGGCCATGAGGTTGAGGTATTGCAGGACGGCGTTCAGGCGTTCGGCGACGCAGTTGTGGAGTTCGCGGATGGGGGCCTGGTTGTCGATCAGGAGGACGGGGTAGTCGGTGGCGATTTGTGACATTGGGATGAAGCGGTCTGAAGCGTTGTTCGTTTTCATTAGTAAGTCTTCCTCATATCAATAAGAAGAGCTATTCCCGGTCGCTGCGATTCGAAGGGTGGTAGCCATGTGCGGGTTCGCAGACCGAGGATACGAGGAACCCGGCAGACCAATTGGTCTCCCACACACAGCCACCATAAAACAGTGTACGGACGCTGAAGCGCCTGTCGCCGCTTTTGTAGCTGCAAGGTTACTACACGTATCTATAGGGCTGCGAAACCCAATCGCCAACCAACGTCAGCGACGGCCCCACCTTAGGCATCGATTTCGCCCTTCGCAACCGCCCTGTAGGACGCCCAATACCCGTGTGGTGAGGGGATTCATCCCCGCTCGGCGGCGCAGCCGTCGCAAAACCGGACACTCGGAATCGTCCTAGGAAACGGGCTAGCCGGGGTTGGGACAGCTTCGCAGCCCAGCTGGGATAAATCCCCTCACCGCAGTCGGATGTTTCCTACGCATTTTGCTGACACCCAAATAGACAAATAACGCATCCCACGGACACATCGCGCACCCATTCCCGTCCATACGCAATTTGTCATATTCAGTAGCATTTACATGCAGATAGTAGGCAGCCCAACGCTTTATCAATGAGGCTGCACCGTGTTCCAACGTCTTCTGTGTTCGCTGTCCGTTCTGAGCCTGTCCATCGCCGCCGCCCAGGCTGCCGACACCGTGGTGCTCGATACTCCACGGCTCAAGAGCATCGACAACTTCCGCGACATCGCCGGTATCACCACGGCTTACTCGACAAGCCACGACGGCACCCTGCGGGCCGGGGTGTTCTACCGCTCCAACGCGCTGACGCCATCAACGGCGGACCTGGCCACCTTGAACGGCCTGGGCATCAAGGCCATCTACGACTTGCGCACCCCCAGCGAAATCGCCGCCACCCCCGACACGCTGCTCACCGGCGCGACCTACCGCAATATCGACATCATCGGCAGCACCACGTCGGGTTCGAACATCACCACCCTTTCGATCACCAGCGCCGCCAATGCCATCGCGATGATGCAGGAAACCAACCGCGCCTTTGTCAGTGACGCAGGGATGCGCGGCCAATTGAGCACGTTGTTCAACGAACTGGCCGCGGTCGACGGCGCCGCGCTGTTTCACTGCACCGCCGGCAAGGACCGCACCGGCTGGACCGCTGCCGTGTTGCAGAGCATCGCCGGGGTCGATAACGCCACCATCATGAGCAACTACCTGGCCACCAACGACTACACCGCCGCCCGGATGCAGGCGACGCTGGCGGCGATGCCACCGGCCATGGCCGCCATTTATGCGCCGTTGCTGGGGGTGGATGCCAGTTACCTGCAAGCGGGCCTGGACCAGATCACGGCGCAGTACGGCACCATGGACAACTACCTCAAGCAAGGCCTGGGGCTGTCCCAGGAAACCCTCTACGTGCTGCGCGGCAAGATGGTGGAATACAACAGCCTGCCGGGTCAGGCGGGCCTGTTGGGTAACGCGGCGGCCGGTGCGCAGTTGTTGCAACAGTTGCAGAACAGCAGCCTGTCCGGCACCTACAGCGACTACAACTATTACCTGCAATCGGCGATCGATGCCGGCAGCCTCGGCGGGGTCGAGTCCACCGTCGGCGGCCAGGTGCACGCCGACGCCGCCAGTTACCTGCTGCGCCAGAACGCACTGATCGAACAGGCCGCCGCGCCTTTCACCAGTGGCACCGACCTCAAGTCCGGCCAGTATCGCCTGTGGAGCACCGCGCTGGCCGGCTACCTGGGCACCGACGGTTCGTCCCACGCCGACAGCAGCAATGAGCACAGCCAAGGGATGATGGTCGGCGTCACCCAGCGCTTCTCCGAACAACTCAGTGCCCATGGCGGCTTTGGCTACAGCCGCGGCAACGTCGGCGGGGCGGGTGGCGAGGCGGATACCGACTTGACCTTCTTCAGCATCGGTGCGCGTTTCGCACCCAATGGCCTGGAGCGTGGCCTGTTCGTCGACGCCGACGCCAGCGCCGGTTACCTGGACTACGACAGCAAGCGCGACCTCGGCGGTGGCCTGGGCACGGCCAAGGGCGACAGCCATGGCACACTCAGCGGCCTGACTCTGGCACTGGGCTATCGCGTGCCGCTCAGCACCGTGACCCTGGAGCCAAGCCTCGGCGTACGGGTCAGTCATCTTGATGTGTCCGGCTTCAAGGAAAAGGGCAGCGAACTGGCCCTCGACGTCGACGGCATCCACGAAACCCGCCGCAGTGCCGTGGCCAATCTCAATGCCTCATTCACGGCCATCGGCATGGGCGCCTGGCAACTGGTGCCGGGCGTGCAGGTGGGTTACGAGCATGTGCTGGGCGATCATCAGGTCGACAGCGAAGGCCATCTGCTGGGCCTGGATATCGAACAGCGTGCCGCCTTCGACAATCGCGACCAGTTCACCGGTGGCGTCAATGTCACGGCCAACCTGGGGCCGTTGAGCCTGGGCGCTGAGGTTGGTGCCAGCGGTGGCGGCGACAGCCATGGCAGTTATGGCAGCCTCAAAGCCAGTTACCTGTTCTGACCCAGGGCTCAGGCCACCTTCGCGGCGGCCTGGGCCATTGACGTTCAAACCGAGCGGCGCGTTCGCGAGCCGCTCTTCACCTCAGTCGGGCTGACGCCATAGGCGTTCTGGAAGTACTGGCAAAACCGCCCGACATTGCTGAAACCCAACCCTACGGCGACCTCTGTGACCGATGGCGGGGGATTGCCGGCCAGTGCCGCGTAGGCACGTTCCAGGCGTACCTGGCGTTGATAGGCCACGATCGAAGTCCCCACGAACCGCTGAAAACCCTCTTGCAAGGCGCGCAGGCTGACGTTGCTCAACCGGGCCAGGTCGGTACCGCTGACCAGAATCTCGGGATGTTCCTGAATGTATTCCACGGCCAGTTTCACATGCCGGGGCGCGATCAGTGGAGCAGGGCGGCGCAAGGCTTCGGTGTAGTTGTGCGGCCAACTGTCCAACACCGCATCGATCAGCATTTCCTGAAGCCGCGATGGCATCAGCGAGCCGGCATTGAGCAGCAAATCGAACTCGCTGCCGGTGGCCAGATCCACCAGCGCCCTGATGCCCTGGAATGCCGACGCGTGTAAATCCACCACCGGTTCGAAGTGCAGCTTTTGCAGGATCGGCTTGCCCAGCAGAATCGACAGACGTTCGGTGAGCAGCCTGCGTTTGATCGAGAGACCGTGCTGGGCATGATCGTCGAGGAAACGCACCGAGCGCACATCGGCTTTATCGATGGCCAGGCCGACCTGGGTCAGGCCGACCGATTCGGTGGCATGGTTGAAGATGATCTTGCCAGCGGTGGGAATGACAAAGGTGATTTCGTCGAAGGGGTCGGGAAACGCCACGGTGAAATCGCCCCGGTAATGCATGCGGCGGAAACTGACCCCGTCGTGCCTGCCGTAGACACCGCCAATGATGATGTTGCCGGGCGGCGGCAGGGCGTCGGCATAACGGTTGCCGAACATCTGCGAGAACAGCGCGCCGAAGTCGTCGCTGCTCATGTCGTGGGACCTGAGGATGAAGGGCTTGCGGGTCGGGCTTATGTACACCTGAAGTGTCGCCTTGAGCAGTTGAACGAAAAGAGGTCGGGGCAAACCCTTGAACGCTAGCAGGCTGTCATGACCGGAATGTGACGTCTTGTAACGAGCAAACGCTCATTTCAACGTTCGTCGGATGTCAGGTTGCTATCATCGTATTTGCCTGCCCGTTTCCTCATGACTGCTACGCTTGGACGTTGCGGTGCGCGAGCCCTCCTGGCTCATCCACCGGTGTACCCACGGAGTACGACATCTATTCCTGTCGGCAACCTGCACGGAGGCAGGCGATGGTGATCAAAAGCATGGTCCAAGCGAGTGCGTCCGCTGCTGCCGAACCACTCGACCCACAAGAAATGCAGCGGGTGCTGGCGTCCTTGCTGGCCAGCCCTCTGTTTGCCAAGTCCCGGCGCATGGGCAGTCTGTTGCGCTTTCTGGTCGAGCACGACTTGCAATCTTCCAATGTCCCCCTGACCGAGCACGCCATCGGCATTGCGGTGTTTCGCCGTGACCCGGCGGTGTATTGCACCAGCGACGATCCGGTGGTGCGGGTACAGGTAGGCCGCTTGCGACGCAAACTCGCGGCGCATTACGCCAGCAATGGTCAGCATGATCCGGTGCGGCTGAGCATTCCGCCGGGCTGCTATCGCCTGGCCTATCAGCGACTGCGGCCCCAAGGCGCTGGCACCTGGCATCCGGTGCTGCAGATCCAGCCATTCACCTGCCTGACTCGCGATGGCGATGACTTTGCCAAGGGGTTGAGCGAGGAGTTGAGTTGCCGTTTGTTCGAGTCGTTCGAGCAGGCACAAACCGGCGCCAGCCATGTGCTGATGCGGGTCCCGCGCAGCAGCCTCAAGGCGCCTGACATTGGTCGCGGCGGGCGCTATAGCTATTGCCTGGAGGGCAGCGTGCGGGTCGAGCCAGCGCGGGTGCGTGCATCGTTGCGCCTGGTGGATGTGGCGCAGGGGCGGATACGCTGGTCGGCGCAGTTCGATCGCACTCAGCCCTATGGCATCGCCACCCAGGAGGACCTGGCGGCGTCGATCTGCGTGTCGCTGGCGGGTTACTTTTCTGCAGGCGCGTTCGAGGAATAGAAGGGGCAACCGCGAGGTTGCCCCGGTGCATCGGTTACACGGTTTTCCAAGTACCGCCTTCATAAAGGCGACCTGCGGTGTTATCGAACGTCAGGTCGATTTCGATCGCCTTGGAGCGTGAGGTACTGAACATGGTGCTGGTCTGCACATTCTGTTCGAACCATACGAGGATGGTTTCCACGGGCGTCAGCACGGTGTTGCCAGTGACCACCTGATTCACCGCCACGTAAATCGGGGTGCTGACCTGGTTACCATCGATGCCGGTGGACAGCTGGTTAACCCCGGGATGGATCGGCGCGTAGTTGTTGACGAGTGTCAGGGAAACATCCGGACCGCCCGTTACCGCTGGGCTCAGCAGGCCGTTTTCATCGAGAGTCGAGGTTTGCCCCAGGCCGATATTGACGATGTTGGTCGAGACCTTGACCTGCACGTTTTCCTTGAACACGTTGGAGGCGAAGAGCTGATATTGCGGGGTCCAGCTGAATTCATTGTTGCTGAGGTAGGCGTCATACGACTGCCACACCACGTTGTAATCCGCATCGCCCACTTTCTTGGCAAAGCACAGTTTGTAACCCGACTTTTTCAGCAGGGTCAGGTCGCCCGGTGCGATTTCGATGGTGACGGTTTTCTGCGAAGCCGCCAGCGCGGACCGCAATACCTTGTTGTAGTCCGACGCCTTGAGTTGCGTTGCGCCCATGATCGATTTGACGGCTTCTTGCACATCATTGTGAAGCTGCTGGCTGTGTTGGCTGACAGCGATTGATTTGCTCATGGTTTGCTTCTTCCTTGGTGGTGTGTTGGGTCATCAACGGGCCGCGGGCAACCCCTGTCGATCCGTTGACGGCTTCACACTAGGCGGGTAGGGCAGGGTAGCTAAGTGTCTTGGTGTTACACACGGGTAACGGTGCGGTATCAAGCGGGGCGGCCCTCGGACCGCCCCCCCACTACTCAGGCCGCCTGCGCGTCGGCCCAGACGAAGTTCCAGCTATTGCGTTTGCCTTTGGCCACCTCGATCAGCTTGTTCTCGTACACCGTGTGATTGACCACGCCGGTGTAGGTCAGGGTCCGGGCGGCGTTGGTGCCAGTCACTTCACCGGGTACGCCGCCGGACTCGATCATGGCCTTTTTCATCTCGGCTTCCGACGGGGCGCTGCTCTGGTTCTTTTCCACTTTGACGAAACTCATGATTTCACCTCTTCCGTGATTGAGAATCGGCGCGGGGCAGGGCCGACAACCGGTGCCCCTGTCTTCGCACCGAAGGCCATACTCTAGGGGCCGGCCTGGTCGCGCAGAAGTGACAAGCGCAGCGTTGAGGTAACACGCGGGAAACAACGCAATGCGGTGATGTATCCACAACGTATCAATAAGGCGGTTTATCAAGGAGAGAGCCAATGACACAGACACTGGAACATGCCATCGCCATCGCAGCCGGCGCCCACGCAGGGCAGGTGGACAAGGGCGGCTCGCCGTATATCCTGCATGCGCTGCGGGTGATGCTCAAAGTCACCACGCTGGAGGAACGCATCGTTGCGGTCCTGCACGACGTGGTCGAGGACTGTGACATCAGCCTTGAGGAACTGCGCCAGGAAGGCTTCAGCGAAACGGTGCTGACAGCCATCGCATCGGTCACCAGGGTTGACGGGGAGACCTACGAGGACTTCATTGCCCGCGCCGCGCAGAACCCGATTGGTCGGGTAGTGAAACTGGCGGATCTGGAGGAAAACAGTGATATCTCACGCATCGCGCAGCCGAGTTGGGATGATCTGGAACGCGTCGAAAAGTATCGTCGGGCGATAGGAATGTTGCGCTGAATGGCGGGTTGCCTAGTTAAGAAAAATGTAGTGGAAATCTGCTTTTTTGTAGCGAGAAAACGGGTCACAAAGACTACTCCCATTCAGCTTTATGGCGACTTGGCTGTAGGCACTGTCTGACACTCTGCAGGAAATTTCTGTTTTGCATGTAGGCCCTGGCTATGTAGTGCGTAGGACGCGTCCCGACTTGCTTTTGGGGGTGGCACGGCACCATGGGATGGTGCATCGTTGGCCTCCCGAAAACAGGCGGCATGCCAGTTCATGAAGATCCTTCTCTGAAGGTTTTGGCCCTTTTGTTTTTCGGAATAGTTCCATATCGCGGTCAGCCGCCAGTGTGTATCGTTTTCGGCGAGCGCCGCGAGTTTCAATGTCGCTGAAAGATGGAATAGCAACCGCTATTGCGGATTTACATGGAGGAATTATGGCTTCTAACAGTTTCCAAAATGAAGTGCCCAAGGCTCGGGTCAATATCAAGCTCGATTTGCACACAGGTGGTGCGCAAAAGAAAGTTGAGCTGCCACTGAAGTTGATGGTGATGGGCGACTACAGTAACGGTAAAGAACAACGCTCGTTGTCGGAAAGAAGCAAAGTCAGCATCAACAAAAACAACTTCGACAGCGTATTGGCCGAGTACTCCCCCGGGTTGAAGCTGGCGGTCGAAAACACCTTGGCCGACGACGCCGGCGATACCTCGATCGAGCTCAAATTCCAGAGCATGAAAGACTTCGAACCGGAGCAGGTCGCGCGGCAGATCCCGCAGCTGCGGGCGCTGCTGGCCATGCGTAACCTGTTGCGCGACCTCAAATCCAACCTGCTCGATAACGCCACCTTCCGCCAGGAACTGGAGCGGATCCTCAAGGACGATGCCCTGAGTGACGAGCTGCGAAACGAACTGGCAGCGCTGGCTCCGCAAGACGTTCGTTAATTAAACAGGTTCCATTAACAGGAAGTTCCCGAAATGTCCGTAGAAAGTTCTAACGTGCAATCGCGCGGCGCTACAGTGTTGTCTGAAGAAAGTCAGGGTGTGTATAGCGTGCTGTTTGGAAAGATCAATCTAAACCCGGTTGTGAGCTTGGGTGGCATTGAAGTTTTCCAGAATGCCGAGGCCCTGTCGGAAGCCACTGCCGATGAACGGGTTACCGCGGCTGTCAGTGTATTCCTCAAGTTGCTTAAACAATCTTCACAGAAAGTGGAGCGCCTGGATAAAGCCTTGCTGGATGAGCATATTGCGTCACTGGATATGCAGATCAGCCGTCAACTTGATGCGGTCATGCATCACGCAGATTTCCAGCGCGTCGAGTCCACCTGGCGCGGCGTCAAGTCGTTGATCGATCAAACGGATTTCCGCAAGAACGTGCGCATCGAACTGCTGGATATCAGCAAGGATCACCTCGTTCAGGACTTCGAAGACGCGCCGGAAATCGCCCAGAGTGGCCTGTACGTGCACACCTACACCCAGGAGTACGACACGCCGGGCGGCGAGCCGATTGCCGCGGCCATTTCCAACTTCGAGTTCGATCGCAGCCCGCAGGACATTGCCTTGCTGCGCAACATCTCCAAAGTCTCGGCGGCGGCGCAAATGCCGTTCATTGGCTCTGTCGGGCCGGCCTTCTTTGGCAAACAGTCGATGGAAGAAGTGGCGGCGATCAAGGATATCGGCAACTACTTCGACCGTGCCGAATACATCAAATGGAAGTCGTTCCGCGACAGCGACGATGCCCGCTACATCGGCCTGCTCATGCCACGGGTGCTGGGACGTCTGCCCTATGGTCCGGACACCATTCCGGTGCGCAGCTTCAACTACATCGAAAACGTCAAGGGGCCGGATCACGACAAATACCTGTGGACCAACGCCTCGTTCGCCTTTGCCGCCAACATGGTCAAGAGCTTCATCGCCAACGGCTGGTGCGTGCAGATTCGCGGGCCGCAGTCGGGTGGTGCGGTGACCGATCTGCCGATCCATCTGTACGACTTGGGCACCGGTAATCAGGTGAAGATTCCTTCGGAAGTGATGATCCCGGAGACCCGCGAATTCGAATTCGCCAACCTCGGTTTCATCCCGCTTTCGTACTACAAGAACCGCGACTACGCCTGCTTCTTCTCCGCCAACTCAGCGCAGAAACCGGCGCTGTACGACACCGCCGATGCGACCGCCAACAGCCGCATCAACTCGCGCCTGCCGTACATCTTCCTGCTGTCGCGCATCGCCCATTACCTGAAGCTGATCCAGCGCGAAAACATCGGTACTACCAAGGACCGACGTTTGCTCGAGCTTGAGCTGAACAAGTGGGTCGGTGGGCTGGTGACCGAGATGACCGACCCGGGCGACGACCTGCAGGCTTCGCACCCGCTGCGAGAGGCCAAGGTCATCGTGGAAGACATTGACGACAACCCTGGCTTCTTCCGCGTCAAGTTGTACGCCGTGCCGCATTTCCAGGTGGAAGGCATGGACGTCAATTTGTCCCTGGTTTCGCAGATGCCCAAGGCCAAGGCCTGAGTCTCTTTCAACGAAGTCAATTCGTAGGGAAACGATGTCATGAAAATCCACCGCCCCTTGTGGGCCGCGGGGGCACTGTTGTCTCCGCAGCAATTTCAGCAGCAGGCCCGCTGGGAAGCCTGGACCAACCAGGGGCTGGCTCAGCTGTCGCTGGTGCATCCTTGGGGAATCCAGGCTGTGGCGTTTGATCAGCAGGCGCTGCAACTGGGCAAGCTCAAAGCCTCCCGATTGCGCCTGCGCATGCCCGACGGCACCTTGATCGACAGCGACCATGTGGATCGTCTGCCGCCGGGGCTGGAACTGGATCGTCTGTTGCCCGAGGACATTCAGAACGCGACCCTGCTCCTGGCCTTGCCGCTGGAGCAGGCCAATGGCAACAACTGCCTGTTCGAAGCGAACAAGGCCGATCGCCCGACGCGTTATCGACAGGATTGGCGCCAGGTACAGGATCTCTACGGTGACGACACGCAATCGATCGGCGTGCTGGAACATGTGCTGAGCCTGCGCTTTGCCCATGACGACAATGGCGACTACCTGACCTGCCCGATTGCACGGCTGGTGCGAGACGGGCAGGGCGCCTGGAATCTTGATTCGCACTACATCCCGCCGCTGCTCAGTTTCGCCGCGCACCCGGGGTTGCTGACGCAGCTGGACAATCTGTTGACCCAGTTGTCCGCCAAGCGCCAGCGCCTGATGGGCATGAGGCGCGAGAGCAACCAGCGCATGGCCGATTTCGCCGTGGCGGACGTGTCGTTGTTCTGGCTGCTCAATGCCTTGAACACCTACCAGCCGATCCTGGCCGATCTCAAGGCACAGCCTGAGCGGCATCCCGAACAGGTCTATCCGCAACTGGCCAAACTGGCCGGCAGCCTGCTGACCTTTTCGCTGGAGCACGATATCGAGCAGATTCCGGCCTATAGCCACGAGCACCTTGAACAGGTGTTCCCGCCACTGCTGGGCCTGATCTCCACCTTGCTCGAGGCCAGCCTGCCTTCGCGGGTCATTGCCCTTGAGCTCAAGGAAAACGGTGCCAACCGTTGGCAGGTCACCCTCAACGACGCGCGCCTTAAAGAGCCTGACGGGGCCGATTTTTACCTGTCGGTGCGTTGCCGCTTGCCGGCCGCGCAGTTGCAGGACCAGTTCCCGCGCCTGTGCAAGATCGGCGCGCCGGACGACGTCGATCAACTGGTCAACGCCGCGCTCGACGGGGTGCCCCTGAAGTCCCTCAGCCATGTACCGGCGGCCATTCCCCTGCGCCTGGAAAACCAGTACTTCGCCCTTGATCTGAGCCATGAGAAGGGCAAGGCGATGCTGGCCGCGGGTACCTGCGCCTTCTACGTGCCCGGCACTTTGGCCGAGGTCAAACTCGAACTGTTCGCGGTACTACGCACATGAAACTGATCGCTTCGAAAAAACCAGCGGCAGCGGCGGTCGATGTCGACGCGCTCCTGCAGGACAGCTACCTGCTGGTGGTCGAACTGCTGCATGGCACGCCGGTGCACAGCAGTGAGCAACTGATGGACCTTTGCATCAGTCAGGTCGAGTACGTGCGTCAGCAACTTGAGCAAGCAGGCTTGAGCCAGCGCAGCATTGAGCACATCAGCCACGCCCAGTGCGCATTGCTGGACGAGACCGTACTCGGTCGTGCCGAGGATAAGCAACACACCAAGTGGGCCGGTGAGCCACTGCAAGCCAGGTTCTTCAATCGGCATCAGGCCGGTGAGTTTCTGTACGAAGACATGCGCGAAGTGCTGCGCGAACCGGCGCCGGACCCGCAGGTACTGACGGTTTTCCACCGGGTGCTGATGCTCGGCTTCAAGGGCCGCTATCGCGATGAGAAAGCCCCGGAGCGTGAGCAACTGGTGACTGCCCTGGGCGCGCAGGTCGCGCCCCTGCCTATCGATCAGCCGATTGCGACGCAAGTCGGCTTGCATCGCAGGGGCACGCCAGGCTGGCTGCATACGCCGCTGGGCAGTGCGATTGCCGCTGGATTGTTACTGGCCGCCACCTGGTGGGCGCTCGATCACCTGCTGGGTGGTCTGATCGCCACGCTCGTGCCGGATCAGGTGTGAGGGGCCGATGACCTTCAAACTCAAACGCTACCTCTGGCTCTGGGCCGCTGCGCTCGTCGTGGCGCTGCTGGTGATCGTGCCGCTGACGATGTGGGTGCGCGTAACGGCGATTCTTGCCGTGGGTGTCTGCGTGGTGGTGGTCTGGAGACGCATCGGGCGGCAGGCGGCACGCCAGCATGAATCGCTGGCCGATCATCCGTCCTTGCCCCAGGCGTCCTATCGTCAGCCGGTGATACTGGTGTGTGGTGATGGCCTGGGCGGTTTGTTCGGTGCGGTTCCCACCGAGCAACTGGCCCTGCGCCATACCCGGCAGGGTTGTTACGTCCGCGTGCCCAGTCTGGAGCAATTGCCGGACATCACGGGCAGCCTGCTCGACCTGCGCCCGGACTGGGGACGGCAACTGAGCGTCATGTTCATCGTCAATCCGCAGGCGCATGCCGACGGCGAAGTGCTGGCGGGTCGGGTGCGGAGCCTGCGTCATCAACTGATGAGCGCGCGCAAACGCGGACCTGCCTTGCCGCTGCTGCTGGTGAGCTATTTGCAAACGCCGCGAGGCGAGGGGAAGTGGTTCAGTTGGGAGGCGGGACAGAGCAGCCCCAATGTGCGTGAAGCCGGCATGTGCACCAGCCTGGAGGATTGGCAGGTACAGGCCAGCGACAGCGCCATGCGTGCATCGCGACTGCAGACCAGCCTCAAGCTCAACGGCGCGGCGGCGTGGCTGGCCGAGGCGGTGTTGCCCCATCTCTCCGCTCGACAGGCCCACGCCGCCGGCGGCTCGGCGGTGGCTTGCGCCATCACGCTGGTTGCGTCCATGCCGCAATGTGTGGACGGCAACCTGTGGCAACAATGGTTGCGCAACAGGATCGCACTGGTGGACACGCGGCCCATTGAGGAGGACGTATCTCATTTCTTGCCGTTCCCCGATCCCTTGCTGACGCTGCTGCCCAGTGACATCCGCTACTCACCCAACCGTCGCGCGGCCGTGATTGCCCTGTGGCTGTTCACGGCGGCCTGTCTGGTGGCGCTGGTGAGCTCCGCCTGGCAGAACACCTTGCTGGCACGTCAAGTCAGCGATGACCTGCGTCGATACGCCTCCATTACTCCGGTAGAACAGCGCTCCCATCCGGACTTCATGCGGCGCGAAGAAGCCGTCGGTGTACTGCGCCAGGACGCCGAGCGCCTGGATCACCACTACCGACAGGGTGCGCCGCTGTCCCTGGGGTTTGGTCTGTACCACGGCGAACCTCTGCGTATCCATCTGCAGGCGGTGATCGCCGGTCACCGCCTGCCATCGACGGCCGCAGCCACTGCCACCACGGTCCGCCTGGATAGCCTCTCTTTGTTCAGCAGCGGTAGCGCGCAGCTCAAGCCTGACTCGGCCAAGGTCCTGATCAATGCGCTGGTGGGCATCAAGGCGCAACCGGGCTGGCTGATCGTCATTGCTGGGCACACCGATGCCACCGGCAGTGCCGAGCACAACCTTCGACTGTCCCGGGACCGCGCTGCAGCGGTGCATCAATGGATGCGGCGGATGGGCGACATCCCCGACAGCTGCTTCGCCGTGCAGGGCTTCGGCGCCAGCCAACCCATCGCCAGCAATGACACCGAGGCGGGGCGTCAGGCCAACCGTCGTGTCGATATTCGCCTGATTCCCGAAGCGGGGGCCTGTGCGCCTGCCACTGCGGGGGCAGGCAATTACCTGTCGCATAACGCGGCATTCACGTTCCAAAAAGGAGTTTCACATGGCAATTCCCGTTTACCTGTGGCTGCAAGATGACGGCGGCGCTCAGATCAAAGGATCGGTCGACGTGCAAGATCGCGAAGGCACCATTGAGGTGGTCGCTCAAGACCACAGCGTCTACATCTCCAGCGATAACAACAACGGCAAGTTGACCGGCACACGGGTGCATAAGCCGTTCGTGCTCACCAAGGAAATCGATTCCTCCAGTCCCTATCTCTATAAAGCAGTGACCACCGGCCAGACCCTCAAAAGCGCCGAATTCAAGTGGTATCGAATCGACGATGCGGGTGATGAAGCCCTGTACTTCACCACCAAGCTGGAGAAGGTAAAAGTGGTGAGCGTCTCGCCGAAAATGCACGACATCAAAGACGCTTCCAAGGAGAGGTACGGCCACCTGGAGCAGGTCGAGTTGCGTTACGAGAAGATCACCTGGATCTACGAGGACGGCAACATCATCCATTCCGATGCCTGGGCCGAGCGAAAGACCGCCTGATGCGGTGCAACCAGCAGGCAGGCTTCTGCCTGCTGGTTCCGGTGTATCGGGTTGAGCGTCCGTTCGCGGGCGCTCACCCCGGCACATCCCCACGCTTTCCAATCGCACAACCGATCACACGCTGACTGTTCAGCACAAGGACGTAACTCATGGCACACAACTCCACACGCCTGCTTCGCCGTCTCAATCCTTATTGCGCCCAGGCCCTGAGTGCGGCGGCTTCGCTGTGCCAGAGCCGCGCCCATGCGCAGATCAGCATCGAGCACTGGCTGCTCAAATTGCTTGAGCAGGGCGAGGGTGACCTGACCCTGATCGCCCGCCGCTATGAGTGGGACATGGATGCGCTGTGGCGTGGGCTGCTCGATCACCTCGACACGCTGCCACGCACCGTGCAGATCAAGCCGCAGCTGTGTGGCAAGTTGCAGACACTGATCAAGAATGCCTGGCTGCGTGCATCCCTGGATGGCGATGAAAGCCTGCGTTCGGCGCACGTGCTCGGCGCGTTGCTGGAGGATCCCGATCTGCTGGCGTGCGATGCAGTCTGGCCGCTGCTCAGTCTGAGTCAGGCTCAGTTGCAGCAGTTGTTTGCATTGCTCGATCAACATTCCGAAGAACGACCGCAGGTGCAGCAGCAAGCCAATTCTTCGCTGGCTGCCGAGCCACTGTCAGCTCCGGCATCCGGCGATACCGTGCTGGACAGGTTCACCCAGGACATCACCGCCAAGGCGAGGGCAGGGGGGATCGATCCCGTGTTCGGCCGCGACGATGAAATCCGTCAAGTCATCGACATCCTCAGTCGCCGGCGCAAGAACAACCCGATCCTGGTGGGCGAGCCCGGGGTGGGCAAGACAGCACTGGTCGAAGGCCTGGCCCTGCGCATTGCCGAAGGCAACGTACCGGACAGTCTCAAACCGGTCAGCCTGCGCACCCTCGACCTGGGGCTGTTGCAGGCGGGAGCCGGGGTCAAGGGTGAGTTCGAGCAGCGCCTGAAGAACGTCATCGATGCCGTGCAGCAATCGGCGAGCCCTGTGCTGCTGTTCATCGACGAAGCCCACACCCTGATCGGCGCCGGCAACCAGGCGGGCGGGGCGGACGCGGCGAACCTGCTCAAACCGGCGCTGGCCCGCGGCGAATTGCGCACCATCGCCGCCACTACCTGGAGCGAATACAAGCAGTACTTCGAGCGCGATGCGGCACTGGAGCGGCGTTTCCAGATGGTCAAGGTCGACGAGCCAGACGACCTGCATGCCTGCCTCATGCTGCGCGGGCTCAAGGCCCGCTACGCCAGCCATCATGGCGTGCATATCCAGGATGCGGCGGTGAAGGCGGCGGTCAACCTGTCGCGACGTTACCTGACCGGTCGCCAACTGCCGGACAAAGCCGTCGACCTGCTCGACACCGCCAGCGCCCGGGTGCGCATGAGTCTGGACTGTGAGCCTCAGGTACTGGTTCGACTCAAGGCTCGGCAAGCGGCCGTGGAACTGGAGCGCCAGGCGCTGGAGCAGGATGCGCAGATCTGCGCCAATGATGTCGATGAACCGCTACGGATGCTCGCCGAGCAACACAACGCACTGCATCAGCCGCACATGACGCTGGAGCAGCAATACCGCCAGGAACTCGACCTGACCCGGCAACTGCTGGCCGCGCGGCAGGCTGAACCCCTGTCAGTGCAGGACTGCGCGAAGCTGCAACAACGCCTGACTCAAGTCCAGGGCAACCAACCGCTGCTGTCCCTCGACGTCGACGCCCGCAGCGTCGCCGAAGTGATCGCCGACTGGACCGGCGTACCACTGGGCAGTCTGCTCAAGGATGAACAAGCCGGTTTACTCGCGCTGGAGCAGCAATTGGCGGAGCGCGTCATCGGCCAGGATCATGCTCTGGGCGCAATGGCCCAGCGCCTGCGCGCCGCCAAAACCGGGCTCGCCGATGACCAGGCACCCCTGGGCGTATTCCTGCTGGTGGGCACCAGTGGCGTCGGCAAGACCGAAACCGCCATGGCCCTGGCCGACTGCCTGTTCGGCGGGGAAAAGTCAATGATTACCCTCAACCTGTCCGAGTACCAGGAAGCCCACACCGTCAGCCAACTCAAGGGTTCGCCACCGGGTTACGTCGGTTACGGCCAGGGCGGCGTGCTCACCGAAGCGGTGCGCCAACGCCCCTACAGCGTGGTACTGCTCGACGAAGTGGAAAAAGCCCACCGCGACGTGCTCAACCTGTTCTACCAAGTGTTCGACCGCGGCTTCATGCGCGATGGCGAGGGTCGCGAAATCGACTTTCGCAACACCGTCATTCTCATGACCTCGAACCTGGGCAGCGATGAACTTCAGGCCGGCCTGCAAGAACTGCCTGAAGCAACCGATCACACCCTCCACGAGTGGCTGCGCCCGATCCTGCGCGAGCACTTCCAACCCGCGCTGCTGGCACGTTTCCAGACCCTGATCTACCGCCCGCTGGACGCCTGCGCACTCAAGCACATCGTCGCGCTAAAACTCGCCAAGGTCGCCCAGCGCCTGCAACGCCATTACAACCTGACCTGCCAGATCGAAGACTCACTCAACGACGCCCTGGTCGCCGCCTGCCTGCTCCCGGACACCGGCGCCCGCAACATCGACAGCCTGCTCAACCAGCAAATATTGCCGGTGCTCAGCCAGCAGCTGCTGCAACGTCAGGCCGCTGCCAGGAAAACCCTCGGCGTGACCCTGGGGTACAGCGACGAACACGGGGTTTGCCTGTCATTCACTGACGCTGGGCAGGCGGCGTCGGCCATGGTCGGGGAGGTTTGAACATGATCAATTCAATGCCGGTTTTTTTCGATCATAGCCACCACAAATTGTGGGTCCGCAATCTTGAGGCTCACCTCGACGTCCTCGCTTTCAAAGGTGAGGAACACCTGAGTCAGCCCTTCACCTACACCGTGGAGTTCACCAGCACCGAACAGGACATCACCGCCGAAGAACTGCTGTGCAAGGACGCCAGTTTCAGCCTGTACGCCGCCAAACAACCACCGATTTTCAAGGGGCTGCCCCTTCCGGAGATCACACCGCTGCGCACCCTGCACGGCGTGATCACGGCGTTCAAACGCCTGTCCACCTCGGTCGACGAAGCGCGTTACGAACTGACCCTGCAACCGCGCCTGGCCTTGCTCGACAAGGGCCGGCAGTTCTGCATTTTCCAACATCAATCCGTACCGGAAATTGTCGAAAGCATCCTGCGCAGCCGTCACGACTTCGAGTACTGCGACTTCCTGTTCCGCCTGGTACGTGAATACCCCCGTCGCGAACAGGTCATGCAGTACGGCGAAAGCGACTTCGCCTTCATCAACCGCCTGCTGGCCGAAGTGGGTATCTGGTACCGCTTCACCAGCCACGAACGCCTGAACATCGACGTGGTGGAGTTCTGCGACGACCAACGCGGCTACCAGTTCAACGTTGAACTGCCCCACCATTCTCCCGCCGGTCTCAGCAGCAGCGATCAGGACGGCGTGTGGGGCCTGCAATCGAGCCACGCCGTAGTGGAAAAAAACGTCCATTTCCGTGCCTACCACCACCGCGACGCCAAGGCCCACCTCGACAGCAGCGTCGACCAGACCCGCGGTGCCAAAACCACCTACGGCGAGGCCTATCACTACGCCGAACCCTACCGCGAGCTCGGCGACGCCTACGACCAGGACGAAGACCTGAAAAGCGAAAGCGGTTACTTCTACGCCCGCCTGCGCCACGAACGCTACCTCAACGAGCAGACCCACCTGAGCGGCATCAGCAGCAGCGCCACCCTCGCACCGGGCCAGGTCCTGACCATCACCGGCGGCGCCCCGCAAGCGTTCGCCCCCCGCGCGGTCATCACCCACCTGACCACCCGCGCCGCCCGCGATGCCAGCTTCGAATGCACCTTCAAAGCCATTCCCTACGCCGAGACCGTGTGCTTCCGCCCGCCACTACTGCCCAAACCGCAAATCGCCGGCACCGTCCCGGCCCGCGTCAGCAGCAACAAGGCCAATGACCCCTACAGCCACATCGACATGGAGGGCCGCTACAAGGTCAACTTCCTGTTCGACCGCGACAACTGGCAACAAGGCCGCGAAAGCATGTGGCTACGCCTGGCCCGACCCTACGCCGGCGACACCCACGGCCTGCACCTGCCGCTGATCTGCGGCACCGAAGTGGCCATCGCCTTCGAACAGGGCGACCCGGATCGCCCCTACATCGCCCACGCCCTGCACGACAGCAAACACCCCGACCACGTGACCCTGGCCAGGCGGGACTACAAGCGCAACGTGTTGAGGACGCCGGCGAACAACAAGCTGCGGATGGAAGACGAGCGCGGGCAGGAGCACGTCAAGCTCAGTACCGAGTACGGGGGCAAGAGTCAGTTGAATTTGGGGCATCTGGTGGATGCCGAGAAGAAGAAACGCGGGGAAGGGTTTGAGCTGCGCACGGATGACTGGGGTTCGATTCGTGGTGGGAAAGGCGTGTTTATCAGTGCTGACGGACAGCCTAAAGCCCAAGGCCAAGTGCTGGAAATGAGCAGCGCTTTAGGCCGATTGCAACAGGCCGGCGAGCAATTGCAGAAGCTCTCAGTGGACGCTCAGGCCGCCAACGCCGATCCGGCAGACGTCACCGCTCAACTGAACCTGCTGCGCCAAGACCTGGAGCAACTCAAAGCCTCGGTCCTGTTGTTCAGCGCCCCGAAGGGCATCGCGCTCACCAGCGGTAACCACCTGCAACTGGCGGCGCAGAACAACCTGATACTCAACGCCGGCGGCGAAGCCGACCTCAGCGTGGTCAAGCGCCTGTTCATGGGCGTGGGTCAGGGCCTGAGCCTGTTCGTGCGCAAGCTTGGGATGAAGCTGATCGCCAATCACGGCCCGGTCAGCGTGCAGGCGCAGAACGACACCATGGAACTGATTGCCCGCCATGGTCTGGACATTACCAGCACCGAGGACGAAGTCCGTATCACCGCAAAAAAGAAAATCGTCCTCAATGGCGGCGGCAGCTACTTCAACCTCGAGGAATGCGGCATCGAGGCAGGCACGGCCGGAGATTACAAGGTCAAGTCGGCGGACTATCTGTACACCCAAACCAAAGCCGCCCAACCGGCGAAAATATTCGGGCTACCTCAGGTTATAGATCCACCGCTTCAGTTCCACGAGCAATTCCGGATCTTCAAAAGCAATGGCGAACAACCTTGGGCTAGCGTGCCCTACAAGATCACGGCCGCCTCCGGCAAAGTCTGGAAAGGCACTACCGATAGCCAGGGGCTTACCGAGCGCGTCTATACCGCCAAGCCGGAAGAGCTGTCGTTGACCTATGACTTGGAAGAGGAGGAAGAGGAGGAAGAGCTCAAAGGAATCACCTTGCGCATCGGTTTATTCTTCGATGGAACCGGCAACAATATGGTCAACGCTGCGATCACCGAACAATGTCGGCGTGAAGATTTGGCACTGTTCAATGAAACCGAGCTGGCGAGCATCATTGAGCATTGCAAAGGGTATGGTTTTGCTGAATTCGATGGCGATGCTTTTAATAGTGCGCCGGATAACAGTTATGGGAATGCGCCGAGTAATGTGGTGTATCTGAGGGAGCTGTATCCCGACCATGCAGCCGACGGTCTCCCTGTTGCGGCTGATATTGGTTATCTGAAAGTTTATTTAGCAGGCATCGGTACCAGGAACGATGGAGAAGACTCACTTTACGGCATGGGTAGTGGCCTTGGGGAAATGGGAGTGGTGGCGCGGGTCAAGCAGGCGCCAGAGCTGATCAAAGAGCAGTGGAATCTTTTTCAAAAGGCCAATCCTAGTACTTACATTCGGAAAATAGAGTTCGATATTTTTGGATTCAGCCGTGGTGCCGCTGCCGCACGGCACTGTACCAACGAGCTACTCAAACCCAGTCGCGGCCTGTTCAAAGAACTTTTGCAGGCTGGGCGTTTTACCCTGTTGACCACGTTCGACCCAGCAGTGGACATCAGTATCAACTTTATCGGCTTGTTCGATACCGTAGCCGCTATCGCAGGCATGGATCTTGACGTCTCCGATAACCATAACCCGGGTGTGAACTTATACCTGCCATCTGGCTGTGCGCGACAGGTCATCCAATTACAAGCTCGCGACGAGTGTCGGAACAATTTCCCCCTCAGCAGCGTGGTACGCGGCCATCGTCAAATCTGCTTGCCAGGGGTGCACTCGAATATCGGTGGCGGATATTTGCCTCGTGCCCGAGAGCGTGTCTGGTTGACCCGACCAGAACGCTTCATGTGGAAACAATTCCGTCCGGTGGAAGCAAATGCGGAATGGATCCGCGCCCAAGCTACATTACAAGGCTTGAATGCCAGTGGGCTGGTCGGTGATGGCAGCATCGGCATCAAGACCTGGCCTCTACCACTGGCACCGCGCGGCAAACTGGAGTCACTCGATCAGGAGCACATGCTGACCATCGAACTCCAGCGAACGGTGCGGGGCGAGTTGTCGCTGATAGCGCTGCGTGTCATGCGTGAGTTGGGTGTGCGCCATGGCGTGCCGTTCGACGTCATCAATGATCAAGAACAGCGCTTCAGGCTTCCACAAGAGTTGGAGCCCATCTGCGCGCGAATTCTTGACCAAGTGCAGGCAGGCAATGAAATCAGCCTTTATCCCGATCAGGAATACTTGCTGCGCAGTCGCTACATCCACCAGGCCGCGCACTGGGTTCCTTACAAAGGCTTTCTTGTGAACAAACCGGCTGAAAAACGCAAGCGTAACGTCTACGACAACGTGCCGCATAAAGGTTACCCACAATGAAGCGCCAGAGCCTATTCGTCGGCTTGCTGTTCAGCCTATGCGCATGCGCCTCGAATCCCACGCCAACGGCACCTTCCAAGCTGCCTTATGACAGTTGGTACGTGGGGTTGGCTGCGCCACGCTTCATGGAAGTCTGGGTCGAGACTGTAGATGTCCTCGACCAAGGCGGGATGGCTTTTTTCCGCGTCTCTGCGGGGGTGGCTGGCTATACACGCCAACCAATTGGTTGGCACAAAGGGGGAGGGTCGATGACGCCAGTGAACAACGTTGACCTGCCGGAACGGATATTCCTGCGTTGGCAATCGTTGGTCGAACCGCAGGCTTACAAGATCAGAATCCCCATACCGCAGTGGGTGCGCGACGAAATGATCCGACCCGAGCGAGTTTTCTGTGAAGGATCAAAAGAGTGGAAGAGGGATTATCGAAAGATGATCACCTTGGGCATGGCCCCGGGCGGCATTGTCAAGGTCTGGGTGGGTGGGGCGTGTCTGGATTTCAAGGAAATTGGCCGCTTTCAGGCAGAGGTAGAGCCGCTAGGCCCTTATCGGAATGGCAGTGGTGTTTATTACCGAGCCCCGTTGCCTGAAGCCCAGGCCTATATCGACAAGCACGGTATTCCTTATGGCTCTTGGTGAACGGTCCTTAATGGGGCAATGAGCTTGCTTGTAGGCGTTCTCATGCGCATTAAGCCTTGGAGCAAAGTCTATGTTGACCAGCGCGGGATTCCCTCCGTGACTTGAGAGTCAATCTAATAATCGATTTGTTTAATACGTCTAGGGATAGCCACGCTTGATTTATCTAAGGAGGCGTCACAATGCAACAAGTTCAGTATGCTGGTAGTACTAACGAACTCGACAGCACGGTGGTCCAAGTAGTGTCCGCGGAAAATTCGTTAACCTGGGTGTCCCCTGCAGAAAACGCGGTTTTCCATATTACGCAAGAAGCACAACTGCCAGACGTTGTTTTCGAATTTCGAACAACATTGGCCGGCGATTATAAATGGTCATGGATTATCGAGTGGGAAGCGCAGGTCAGCGGTTTGAGGGAGCGCTCCAGAAAAGACCATGTTTTGCAGACTTTCAAAGAGTCAGGTTCATTTGTCAGTAATACATGTTCATGGGTCATTAATTTTTATGGAAAAGTGTTGGGCGGCACTCTGACCGTGGAGGTGCGCGTCGGCGCGAAGATGTTAACAAGGTCCATAGTGTTAAAAGGGCAGAACCCAAGTGCGCAACGTATTGCCACTTATATAGCTACACTTGACGACATGACGGGCTTTGAGAAGCTCCTGGAGCAAGAATCCCATTCCAAGCATTTCATAAACCTTGATGGCGAACCGATCGTTGCTTTTGATAAAGGTTATGGCATCTCACAAATGACCAACCCGACGCCAACGTACGAGCAGGTCTGGAGTTGGAAGGCGAATATTCTGGCTGGATCAGCGGTTTATAAAGACAAAGTTCGCATCGCAAAAAAGTATCTTGGGCAAGCGGGCAGAACCTATACGGATGAACAGTTGCGGCACGAGGTATTCAGTCGCTGGAATGGCGGTTCCTATCACGTCTGGAACGCGGCTATGGCATCGTGGGTCAGGAAGAAAAACATCTTGTGCGATTCCAATACCGGAAACATTGGATGGTCCATGGATGATGAAAGAAACAAGGGTCAGACAGAATCCGAACTGCGGAGTCGAGATAAAGCAACTTATTCAAAGGGTACGAATGGGCAATCTGATGAACATCCATGGCAATACAGTGGAGTGTGTTATGCAGACCATGTGTTGGGTGAATAAGTTAGGGCGATTTCTGGCTATCGTTGTTTTGGTTGCATGGGCCATAGAGCCGGCCATCGCCAGTACCGACATATACTTAGCCAAAAAAGTGGATGGTCATGTGCTATTGCAAATGACGGATGGAGCTGATTATGACCTTACATTGCGTTCCGATGTGGTGGGTGCGTTTTATAGCAAAGATAAACATTTAGTGGAGGGTGAGGCCTACATCTCACTGTTTCAGGTATCACCCTCAAATAGTGTTAATCCTGTAGGGCTATGTGGTGCGGGAAATGAAATCTGGCTCTATGTCTATCAGGTGGCTGGTACGTCGTTAATTGAAAAGACCAAGCAATTGGTTAGCAGTTGTTTGCGTTCGATTTCAATGTCGAGTCAGAACTCTGGAAAAGTGAATCAAGATGGCGACTTTTCCTCTGTGAAGTGGAACTCGCATGGGTTCTCCATTGAATGGTTCGATAATGTAGATTTCGCCGGTCGTCCGTTGCAGCTTTCAAATTTTATATCGCGCGAAGGTGGTTTTTTTAGGCAAGACGTATTGATCCAAGATACCTCGAAGAAGTGATTAGTCGATTGATAAAAAGGACTTGAGCATGAAAGGCGTAATTCGTGAAGGTGACAAAAACTCCGGTGGCGGTACTGTGCTTTCCGGGTCTGCCGCTAAGCGCTTCAATGGGATCGTTGTCGCTCGCGAAGGTGACCCCGTGCTTTGTCCGGTTCCCGGCCATGGCTATACGGTAATCGCTGAGGGGCACCCCGGGTATCGTGACAATGGCGTTCCTGTCGCCTTCGAAGGTCATCGTTGTGCGTGCGGTTGCATATTGCTCTCATCGTTGCCTACCGCAGGCGCGAAATAGCCATGCCGGTCAGATTAGATCGCGTTCCGGAGCCCGCACGCAGACCTGCACGTCCTCGTATGCTCCTCTGGTTCGGTTTGCTGGCACTGTCATTGGCAACGGGCATTGCGGCGACGTTCGCGTTCGTCACCGAGACGTGGCGCGAGCAGCCACTGAGCTTCTGGGGGCGGGCATTGGGCATGCCTGCGTTGGCTTGGGTCATCCTGATCTTCGGGCGCGTCGTAATTTATGTGGGTCAACAAAGCGCCGCCGATGGTTGGGATGAGGCGCGAGAGGAAGCCTTGATCAGCAAGATTCGTCGGGGTCGACGCTCCCAGCAAGTCTTGGGGACAAGTCTGTATACCGCTTTTCACAATCCAGAAGATAGCCCGGCCGTCCAATTGGATCTCTTGCTGAGTGGAGTCCAGTCTCTGGAAACTCAACTGACCCACTTGGATGGCACACCGTTGAGACACACACGCTTGCACGCCAACGCAAGTGAAGAACCTGAAGATGTACTACTTCGGGTCATGACTCAGGTGCTGTCCGACTTGGGGAAAACCTTGGCGCAAGTGCCAGACGATAGGCCACTGGCGCTGTTGGTGGAAGTCGATAGCGGCTTATCGGAGGGAATTTTACGTCGGGTGTGGCAGCGAGCATGGCAAGCGTCGGGCATCCGCCAATCGACAACCCCTTTCGAGGCCTGTGGATTGTCGGCGGTAGATCAGTGGCTCGATCAACACATCAACGATCAGGCCATGTTGCTGATACTGGCGATACAACTTGCACCGGAAGATCCTGAAGGTAAGGCCGAAGTTGCTGTCGGCTTGTTGCTGGGTAATCGCCTGGCCCAAACCACCTTGGTGCCGATCGCCTACCTGCAGCGACCCGAGCGGGAACGCAAAACCACTGGAGCCGATCTTTTCTACGCCGCGCATCAAGCCCTTGACTGGGTACCATTGGAAGGGCCGTCGGTCAAACAAGTCTGGCGGGCGGCTGTTGGTAGCCAACGTGATGCCGCCATTACAGCCTCGTCGCTTGAAGTCTCCATACCGATTGAGGCGTCGCAAAGCGTGTGCAACATCGATGCGTTGCTAGGCCGTCCGGGAAAAGCCGCGCCCTGGCTGGCCATCGCTGCTGCGGCACAAACGATTGAACGCGGCGCCGGGCCGCAATTCATTTTCAGTGGCGGCGATGACGCAGCTGAGCTCTGGTGCACGGTGTTGATGCCTGTGTCGCCTCTTTCGAAATAGGGAATCTCGAATGAAGTTTCTACGCTTTGTAGGGATAGGTGTTGTGGCCTGCGTGCTGTTGCTCACTACGCTGGTGGTGGGTTTGCTCGTCTGGCTTCAACCTGAGTCATTGGGAATTGCAACTGGAAGTACTCCGCAAATGCTCTGGCTGCTGGTGGTGTCCGCTACTTCTATTGCGGCGCTGTTCCTCGGCGGTTACCAAGTGCTGGGGCATCAGATGGGGCATTCAAAATTTCGTCAGCTTGATGCCGATGATGCCCGGCAATACGTAAAAGTATTTCCTGAAAAATCCGTTGATTCGCAGGCGTCAAGAGTGCGCGCAGCGATCAAAGTCTACTTGCGGGAAAATCACGGCCTCTTTTGGCGCCACAAAGTCCGTTTGCTGCTGGTGGTCGGCGAGCCCGATCAGATCAGCGCAATCGCCCCTGGCTTGAAGGAGAAAAAATGGCTCGCCGGGCACGACACCATTCTGTTGTGGGGCGGCAGCACCCAAAGCAAGTTTCATGAAGGCCGCATCTCCCCATGGCAAGGCCTGAGCCGCTGGCGTGCGCTCGACGGTGTGGTCTGGGCGCTGACCTCAGAGCAAAGCGCCGAGACCCGGGCCATGGACGAAGGCGTCCGTCACTTGAAAGACCTCGCCCGCCAGTTGCACTGGCAGTTGCCGCTGCACCTGTGGCAGGTGTGCGACAGCCCGTGGGAACAGGACAAACGCCCGACACAGCCCGTCGGTTGTCTGCTGCCGTCCCCCGTCACGCCGCTGGAGGTGGAGAGCGCTCTGGAAAGTCTGGTGCAGCCGCTGCGTAGCGGCGGCTGGGCGCAGATAGGCAAGGTCAAGGGGCATGACTTTCTGCTGCGTCTGTCCCGGGATTTACAGAGCGAAGGCATTGCCCGTTGGCGGCAGGCGCTTGCGCCGTTGTTCCGGGTATTTGCCCGAGGCGTTCCATTGCGCGGGTTGTGGTTCAGCCTGCCGTTGCAAGCCGCCCCGGACAATAAATTCAACCTCTGGCACGCCACGCCACCCTGGGAAGGCGTGCTCGGTGACAAGAAAATCCGCCATCGCCGCTTGGGCTGGGGTGTGCCGAGCATCGTCTATGCGTTCTCCCTGGGCCTGATGCTGCTGTGG
>Ga0208788_1000065_pt1 | contig 59736 bp, 45 predicted proteins | sample Wag4_2014_7_11_3_FD_187363 | JGI IMG/M metagenome (GOLD analysis project Ga0208788, IMG submission 187363) | Fresh water mixed with fracking chemicals microbial communities from Ohio, USA - Utica-2 Time Series FC 2014_7_11 (SPAdes) (version 2) ... | reverse complement strand
CTTGGATTTTGTTTAATCGTTACTAGATTTGATTAAACAAAACGCCATCACCATGACTACTCTAGAATTTAGCTACTCTCTTCAAAAGCTTTCAAGTTCCTTGAAGCCTTTTGCCATGAAGCTTACCCGTGATGTAGACGATGCGAATGACCTTTTGCAGGACACCATGGTGAAAGCCTTCACCAACAAGGACAAGTTTACGGAAGGTACCAACCTCAAGGCATGGTTGTACACCATTATGAAGAATACCTTCATTACCAACTACCAGCGGATGGTACGAAGAGGTACTTTTGTTGACACTACAGACAACTTGCACTACATCAATTCCAGTGATGCGTTGATTGATAACGGTGTCTTTGGTAACTTTACTATGGATGACATTCAGGAAGCCATCCAAAAATTAGACGAAGTATACCGAACTCCTTTTTTAATGCACTTTAGAGGATTCAAGTACCATGAAATTGCAGATAAGCTTCAAATTCCTATTGGTACTGTCAAAAATAGAATCCATATTGCTCGTAAGCTATTGAAAGAAGACCTCATGGTCTACAAGCACAAAAATTAATTTTATGTCAAAAAAACATGTGGTAGTGATTGGATCCGGCTTTGCCGGCCTTTCCGCAGCTACACACCTGGCAGATAAGGGAAACTGCACGGTTACCCTACTTGAAAAAAATGATTCCCCTGGTGGTAGAGCGAGAAAGTTCGAGCACCAGGGTTTTGTTTTTGATATGGGCCCCAGCTGGTACTGGATGCCTGATGTCTTTGAAAGCTACTTTGCCAATTTTGGCAAGAAGCCCTCGGACTATTACGACCTCATCCGGTTGGATCCTTCCTATGCCGTCATTTATGGGGAGCATGATACGCTCGACATTCCTGCCGATCTAAACGAATTCAGAGCCATGCTCGAAGGCATTGAGCCAGGAGCAGCTGCCAACTTGGACAAGTTCCTTGCCCAAGCTAAATACAAATACGAAGTGGGGATTCACGACCTCGTACACCGACCGAGCCGCTCCCTCTTTGAGTTTACCTCTCCACGCCTGCTCTTGGACATGATCCGAATGGACATCTTCCAGTCCATGTCCAAGCACGTACGCAGCTATTTTTCGCACGACAAAATTGTGCGACTGATGGAATTTCCGGTGCTTTTTCTCGGAGAAACTGCCAATAACATCCCTGCACTGTATAGTTTGATGAACTATGCAGACATAGCGCTAGGAACCTGGTATCCCAAAAAAGGCATGCATGAAATCATCAAAGGCATGGTTGCTTTGGCTGAAGAAAAAGGTGTCCAGTTCAAATACAATGCGGAAGTAGAAAAAATTGAGGTGGTCAATGGCAAAGCCCAGCAGCTCAAACTCAGCTCGGGAGAAACCATTCAAGCAGACATCATCGTGGCCGGGGCTGACTACCACCATGTGGACAAACACCTACTCGATCCTGCCTACAGCAACTATACCGAAGACTATTGGAACAAGCGGGTGATGGCCCCTTCGAGCTTGCTTTTTTACCTTGGGGTCAACAAGCGATTGAAAAACCTGAGGCACCACAACTTATTTTTTGATGAGCCGCTTGGCCCTCATGCCGATGCCATCTACACGAATCCAAGGTGGCCTGAAAAACCACTATTCTATGCTTCTGTCCCTTCCATCACCGATCCAACGGTGGCTCCGGAAGGAATGGAAAACCTGTTTCTACTCATTCCACTCGCTCCTGATTTGGAAGACACGGAGGAGATGCGCGAAAAATACTTCCACATGATCTTAGACCGTTTGGAAAAAATCACGGGTCAAGAAATCCGTTCACATATTGTGTACAAGCGATCCTATGCCCACAATGATTTCAAGTCGGACTACCATGCCTTCAAAGGAAATGCCTATGGATTGGCCAACACACTCCTGCAAACAGCCATTTTGAAGCCAAGTCTGAAAAGCAAAAAGGTAAGTAACTTGTACTATACGGGGCAGTTGACTGTGCCAGGACCTGGCGTTCCTCCCTCACTGATTTCAGGGCATGTTGTAGCAAAAGAGGTGATGAAGGAAAACAATTTGTAAACAAAGTGCTATATTACGTAGATGGACGCCATTTCTCTATATAACCAAACTACCTTGGAGTGCAGTAAGCTCATCACTGAGCGCTACAGCACTAGCTTTACTTTGGGAATAAAAACCTTAGCGAAAGAGTTACATCTTCCCGTCTATGCCATCTATGGTTTTGTTCGCTATGCAGATGAAATTGTAGATACTTTTCATGATCAGGACAAGCAAGCGCTTTTGGAGCGCTTCAAAAAAGATACCTATGAGGCCATAGAATCGAAAATTTCGTTGAATCCGGTACTGCATGCTTTTCAGTTGATCGTCAACGAATACAAAATCGATCTAGATCTAATCGAAGCGTTCTTGCATTCCATGGCGATGGATTTGGACTTCAAAACCTACAACGACTCCAAATACCACGAATACATTTATGGCTCTGCTGAAGTCGTAGGGCTGATGTGTTTGAAGGTTTTTTGTAAAGGAGATGACGCGGAATACCAGCGGCTTAGAGAACCTGCCTGCAAATTGGGCGCTGCATTTCAAAAGGTAAACTTCCTTCGTGACATCAAAAGTGATTACGAGGAGCGAGGACGGGTTTATTTTCCAGGAGTAGATTTCAATCGCTTCGACACCTCCGTCAAAACACTCATCGAAGAAGATATCCAAAAAGACTTCGACGACTCTTTGATTGGGATTGCTGGCCTTCCAGCAGGAGCCAAACTTGGAGTTAAGGTCGCTTACCTTTACTATCAAAAGCTATTTGATAAGATTAAAAAGCTACCCCCGGAGACCATCACCCAGCAACGGGTACGCATCCCCAACGCAAAAAAATTGAGCTTACTCTTTGGTAGCTATGTGGAAAACAAATTAGGCCTCTCCTAATGGAAAAGTATCTGTACCTAGGTGTACTCCTCTTTGCAATCAGCTACCCTCTAGCACAATCCTTTGAGCACCGCATACGCTATGCCACCCAATGGAAATACCTTTTCCCTGGCATGCTCGGGACTGCTGCTTTCTTTATTGTTTGGGACATCTGGTTTACCAACTTGGGCGTATGGGAATTTAACTCGAGGTATGTGCTGGGATGGTTCTTCCTAGACCTCCCGATTGAAGAGTGGTTTTTCTTCTTTATCGTCCCATTTTCCTCCATCTTTATCTACGAGGTCCTCATTTACTTTTTTCCAAAAGACCCTTTTCGTCCAATCGGAAAGTATTTCGTGTGGATTCTTGTCCCATTTCTATTTGGGATGAGCATCTTCCACCTGGACAAGTGGTACACCTCGGTCAACTTCCTTGTTGGCGCACTCACGCTAGTGATCCACTACCTGATCTTCAAAGAAAAGTATCTCGGCCGCTTTATTTTCGCTTACCTCGTGCACCTCATCCCGCTGATGATTTGCAACGGTATTCTTACGGGAGGGCTTACTGAAGAGCCTGTCGTGATCTACAACAATGCAGAAAATCTAGGAATCCGGATTTGGACGGTGCCCATTGAAGATTTGATTTATTCCATGATCCTATTGCTGATGAATATCAGCTTCTTTGAGTCGCTCAGAAATAGGCAAACAATTTCACCAAATCGTGGTTAATATGAGCATGAAACACCTACAGGTTCAAATAGATGATCATTCGGGCTTTTGCTTTGGGGTAGTCTACGCCATCGAAATGGCGGAAGAAATCCTAGAGGAGCAAGGCTATCTCTATTGCCTAGGGGACATCGTGCACAACGACGAAGAGGTCAGCCGCTTGACCCGAAAGGGACTCAAGATCATTGACCATGGTGAATTACATGGACTCACCGATGAAAAGGTTTTGATCCGTGCACACGGTGAGCCACCTTCCACCTACGAGTTGTCCATCAAAAACAACCTAACCCTCATCGATGCCAGCTGCCCGGTGGTACTTAAGCTTCAAAACCGCATCAAAAACTCCTTCGACAAGGAAGATAACATCTACATCTACGGGAAGCATGGGCATGCAGAAGTGATTGGGCTTTTGGGACAAACCAACAACAAGGCAGTAGTTTTCCAAGACATTTCGGAATTGGATATTCCTAACCTTCCCAAAAACATCACCCTGTACAGTCAGACTACCAAGAGCACGGATAAATTCTACGAAATCAACGAGATTTTACGTGAAAACGGAATCACCGTAAACACGAATGATACCATTTGCAGACAAGTGTCAAACCGAGACAAAGAGCTTCGAAGCTTTGCTGAAAAGTTTGACAAAATTGTCTTTGTTAGTGGCACCAAATCCTCCAATGGAAAAGTGCTGTACAATGTCTGCAAAGAGAAAAATGAGCATACTTTTTTTGTTTCCAATCCCGATCAAATTGAAGTGGGCTGGTTTACCCCTGGGGACAGTGTAGGCATTTGCGGCGCTACCTCCACCCCCATGTGGCTAATGGAGCAGGTTCGGGAGCGTATTCTAACCTTCTAATCTCCACATCATGGAGGCTAAAACCACAGTACATTCCGTTGACCCTAAAGGTCTTTTGATTGGTTGGGGAGTTATCCTTGCCTGGGCACTTTCTTTAACCTTCCTGCTTACCTGGGAGTTTTCCTGGGCAAATCCCTTGACCTACTTGGCTATTCTGGTTCAAACACATCTGTACACTGGACTTTTTATCACGGCGCACGATGCGATGCACGGCATAGTTTCTAGCAATAAAAAGGCAAACCATGTGACCGGCTGGATCGCGGCGATCTTATTCTCCTACAATTTCTATTGGAAGCTTTTTCCCAAACACCACGAACACCACCGCTACGTAGCCACGGATAAGGATCCCGATTACCATGCCTCTGGCAAGTTTTTCCGATGGTACCTCAGCTTTATCCTACAGTACCTCAGCATCTGGCAGTTTCTCCTGATGGCTGTTACCTTCAACCTACTCAAGCTCGTTCTTCCCACCGAAAACTTGATTGTTTTTTGGATGGTTCCCGCTGGACTTTCCACACTGCAGCTCTTTTACTTTGGAACTTATCTCCCTCACATGGGGGAAGAAACCAACGCGCACCACTCGCATTCGCAATCCAAAAACCATCTTTGGGCTTTTATCAGTTGTTACTTTTTTGGATACCACTTTGAGCACCACGACTCCCCCGGCACGCCTTGGTGGCGTCTCTGGAGAGTGAAAGAAAAACAGGGCGCTTAATTTTCCAGCCCAGCCTACCCTACCATTTGAAGAACTAAGCCACACCACATCATGCGAATCATCGGTCTATTTGGACTCCTCTTTCTCCTCTCCCTGAGCAGTATGGGACAAGGTATAATCCGAGGAAAAATCACCAATCCCATCAACAACCAGCCCGTGGCCTTTGCCAATGTGCTCCTGCTCAATACGGAGCTCGGCGCCATCACCAACGAGGAGGGCTTCTACGAAATCAGCAACATCCCCGCAGGACTTTACAACGTGCGAGCCAGCTATGTAGGCTACAAATCTTCGACCGCATTTGAAGTTCAAGTGAGTTTGGCTAAGCCTATTCAACTGGATTTTTCCCTAACGGAAGATGCTTCCGAACTAAGCGAAGTGGTGGTCAGCAGTGAATTTACCCGCTCTGAAGAAACGCCCCTTTCTGTTCGAAAACTTAACACCAACGAAATCGAGCGCTACCCGGGAGGAAATCGAGATATATCCAAGGTCATCCAATCGCTACCTGGGGTGGCAAGTACCCCTAGCTTCCGAAACGACATCTTGATCCGCGGCGGAGCACCCAACGAAAACCGCTTTTTCGTAGACGAAATTGAAGTCCCAGTCATCAACCACTTCGCTACCCAAGGGTCCTCTGGAGGACCCGCAGGAATCTTGAACGTCAACCTGATTAAAAATGTAGACCTGGTCACCGGTGGATTTCCCGCCAATCGCATGAATGGCCTGAGCTCCTTCTTCGAATTTCAACTCAAGGAAGGAAGAAGAGATCGAATGGCTACTCAGCTGACGGTGGGCGCTTCCGAGCTCACAATTTCCAACGAAGGTCCACTTTCCCCTAAATCAACCTATATTCTATCGGCTAGAAGATCTTATTTGCAAGGCTTATTTCGTTTACTCAACCTCCCATTTCTACCTACTTTCAACGATTTTCAGGTAAAAACCACCACCAAAATCAACGAGAAAACAGAATTAACCTTCATCGGCATTGGAGCCATCGATCAATTTGTACTCAACGAGGATGTTCCTGAAGAAGAGACACTGGAAGAAAAAGAAAATCGCCTTTACATCTTGAACGTCTTGCCCGTGCAAACCCAATGGAATTACACCACGGGAGCCAAACTGAAGCGGTTTCGAGACAATGGTTTTTGGACCTTTGTGCTGAGCCGAAATATGCTCAACAACGAATCCTATAAATACGCTGGAAACCAGGAAGGAGACGAGAAAAACCTACTTTTCAGGTACCGTTCGCAGGAATCCGAAAATAAGTTTCGTGCAGAAAATAGCATTTTCGGAAAGGGCTACAGCATCAAGTATGGGGTTAACTTGGAATATTCGCGGTACTTGATTGACAACTTTGACCGTGCCGCACTCTCTCAGACAGGAGGCACCATTGATATCTTGGCTACCTCCAATTACAGCAGCTATGGAGCTTTTGTATCCGGAACCAAAAATTGGCTAGGCGAACGCCTCCTGCTTAGTGGAGGAATTCGTATGGACGGTTCTGACTTTGCCAAGACTGCATCCAATCCTTTCAACCAGCTGAGCCCTCGATTCTCGGTTTCCTACCAACTGAAACCCAATCTCTTTGCCACTGCCAATACCGGTATCTACTACCAGCGGCCGGCCTATACCATTCTCGGTTACCAAAATTCGGCAGGTGCTTTTGTGAATCAAGATTCTGATGTGCGCTTTATTCGAAATGCGCAATTGATTGGGGGAATCGAATACCTCTTTCCAGAAAAAGCACGACGGTTTACTGCAGAAGCATTTTACAAGCGCTACAGCAACTACCCGACTTCTATCCGGAACGGTATTTCTTTGGCCAACCTAGGAGCAGACTTCGGTGCCATCGGCAATGAACCAGTCCTCTCAAATTCCACAGGCAAGGCTTATGGAATGGAGTTTTTAGCGCAACAGCGCCTGTACCGAAACTTCTATGGGATCGCTTCCTTGACTTTGGTGCGCTCAGAGTTTACCAACCCCAACTCGGAGGGCATGATTCCTTCGTCCTGGGACAATGGTTTTATTGTGAGCCTTACGGCAGGCAAGCGATTTGGCAAAAACTGGGAGCTGGGCGGAAGATGGCGCTTTTTGGGTGGAACACCCTATACTCCTGCTGACTTGAGTGCCTCAAGCCTTCGCAGCAACTGGGACCTCCGAAATGCTGCCATCCTAGACTTTTCACGAATCAATGGCGTCCGCCTCAAGCCCTTTCATCAGCTTGACATTCGGGTGGATAAAAAGTACTTCTTTGACCGCTGGAGCCTCAACTGGTACTTTGACATCCAGAACGCTTACAACTTTCAGGCTCAACAGCCTCCACTCGTAGTTCCAGTCCGAGATGCGCAAGGCAACCTGACTGTAAATTCGACTGACCCAAGCCGCTACCAACTCAAATCCATCGTGAATCCTGCAGGAACTATCCTTCCAACCATCGGATTGATCGTTGAATTTTAAGGAATAAAAAAACCCGCCTAGGAGTAGGCGGGTTTCCAAACTAAAGGGGAAGAATTAATTCAATCTCCAACGGGCATTGAATCCAAAGCCAGCTCTAAATTCGGTAACCTCCACCAAAAACAGATAGGGCCTAAAATCTAGTCCTAGGGTAATGGGAACTTCTGAAAAGGCGTATTCAACGCCTACCTCACCTGCTGCTCCAAGCCTAAAATCATCTGAAAGGTATACCGAAGGTCCAAATCCCGCATACCACTTGAAATCGGTATCATCGATGTCATCGTAAATCGGATTCCAGAGGGCATCCAATCCAAGGCCATCCTGCCCAAAACTAAGATTCCCGTGCACGCGACTAAATTCTCCTGTGGAGAAAATCCCATCAAGAGCTACATTGTTGCCGTTGATGTGTCCAAAACGTAAGCCAAGTTCCTGCGCTTGTGTAGCAATGGAGCTAAGGACTAGGCCGGCTAAAATCAATGTAAAAAAGAGCGTTCTTCGCATCGTTGGTTGAGTTAAGTTTATAAAATAGCTTAACGTAAATTGAAACAAATAGGGCTTAATCTTGGGCAATTTTTTGCATTCCTATTCGAAGCACCTCCCGTACCAACAACTCCATGTCTTCCATACGTGTGCGCTGGTTGGTGTTAGCCACCCTCAGGGTATATTTTCCATTCAAGATTGTTGAGCTAGGCGAGGCAATCCCTTCCTCCTGAAGGCAAAGGAGAATTTCCCGGTTAAGTTCCCGAAGGGCTTCCTCCCCCAATCCTGGGTAAACCATTCGAAAGCAGGTAATGCTCATGGATACGGGGGCCATCAATTCCAAATTGGGGTGCTGCTCCACTAATTCCCCCAAGTAGACTGCTTGTCGATTATTTTGAGAAATCATGGCCGCATACTTCGCTCTTCCGTGCTCCTTGAGAGACATCCACACCTTCAAGGCCTTGAAGCCACGCGAAAGCTCAAATCCGTAATTGTTCGTGGAGTCTAAGCCTCCCGAAAGGCCCCGCTGCTCCCGTAGGAGGTAATTGGGCGTAATTGCAAAGGCATCTCGGTGTTTGTTTGCATCACGAATCAGGGTGCAGCCCACTTCATAAGGCACATACAGCCACTTGTGCAAGTCGAAAGCCAAACTATCTGCGGCTTCAATTGCCTTCAAGGCAACGGAATAGATCGGATCAAGTTTGGCCAAGGCCCCATAAGCCCCATCCACATGGAACCAAAGCCCATAGGCTTTGGAAATTTCTAGCAATTCCTCCATAGGGTCGATGGCGCCGGTATTGACCGTGCCAGCTGTACCTACCAAACAGAAGGGGAGAAATCCTGCCTTCAGGTCCGCTTCGATTTGAGTTCGTAGGGCGGTAGTGTCCAGCTCGAATCGTTCGTTCACTTGGATTTTTCGAACCCCATCCGATCCTAGCCCAATGATCTCTGCTGCCTTTTGGATGCAGGAGTGGGTTTCTACCGAGCAGTAAATCAAGAGTTGAGCCGAAGCCGCCTTGAGTCCTTTTTGTCGGATCTTTTCTTCTCCAAACGAATTTCTCGCTACCGTCAAGGCGGTGATATTTGCCATAGAACCCCCGCTCACCAGGATTCCGGACGCTTCAGAAGGGAAGTTCATCAGCTCCTTACACCAGTTCACCACTTGACGATCCACATACATCGCGGAGTGCTCCCCGATGGCTGCGTTGGGATTCATCCCTGAAGCCAGCAGGTCTGCAAAGGAGCCCAACGGCGTACCCGTGCCTTGTATCCAAGCAAAAAATCGGGGGTGCACATTCCCCTTGTTGTACGGAAAAATGTACTGCTTAAACTCTTGGTAGACCTCCTGAGGCATTTGACCATTTTCAGGAATGGGTTGGTCCAAGAAAGCCTTAACCTCCTCGGGGATAGGTCTCCAGATTTTTTCCTCTCGAATTCCCTTCCAGTAATCAATCAAGTCGTCGACCATCTGGTGGCCCAATTGGCGCATGGCTTCCCAATCTTTGGGGTCTAAGTTTTGGTCGGGTAAGTTGTCGTTTGGAGACATAAAATTGGGTGAAGGGATTATTTTTTAAAGGTAAAGAACAAGACTAGATCTAGAAAATTGCATCAATCAGGAGTATGAGTTGGGGCCTACTCGTTAGTTTTTTCGGTCAACGGGCGAACTCAAAAAATCAACTGATACATCTCCTCCAGCTTGCTCACTTGGACAACTTGGATTTTGTACTTGCTCAAATCCATTCCTTTGACGGCATACTTGGAAACCATTATTTTTTTGAATCCGAGCTTCTCTGCTTCGGCGATGCGGTTTTCAATTCGAGATACCGCTCGGATCTCTCCGCCCAAGCCTACCTCGCCAGCAAAGCAAATCTGCTCCGACACGGGCGTATCTTCGTAACTAGAAATCAGCGAGGCGCAGACGGCAAGGTCTAGTCCTGGATCATCCACCCGCAGACCTCCTGCCACATTCAAAAACACATCTTGTTGTCCGAGGCGCATTCCTCCCCGTTTTTCCAGTACCGCCAAAAGCATGTTGAGTCGCTTCGCATCGTGCCCCGTACTGCTTCGCTGCGGGGTGCCGTAGGTCGCTGGACTGACTAGAGATTGAATCTCAATGAGTAGGGGACGATTGCCCTCTAGCATCGCACCGATAGCCACGCCGTTGAGCACCTCTTCTCGCTGCGTAAGGAGAATTTCAGAGGGGTTGGAAACAGCCCGAAGTCCCTCTGCTCGCATTTCATAGATCCCGAGTTCATGGGTGGAACCAAATCTATTTTTGGAAGTTCGCAAGATGCGGTAGGTCAAGTGCCGATCCCCTTCAAACTGCAAGACTGTATCCACCATGTGCTCCAGTACCTTAGGACCAGCAATGGACCCATCTTTGGTGATGTGGCCAATCAGGAATACGGGGGTGCCTGTTTCCTTGGCAAACTTCATCAGTTCTGCCGTGCATTCACGCACCTGGGAAACCGATCCTGCTGCAGATTCTACGTATTGACTGTGGAGCGTTTGGATGGAGTCGATGACCAAAAAGTCCGGGTTGAGCGCCTCGATTTGCTGAAAAATCTGCTGCGTATTCGTCTCAGAAAGCACGTAGCAATCTGGGTTTTTGGCAGCCATTCGATCGGCGCGCATTTTGATTTGGGCTTCACTTTCCTCGCCTGATACGTAAAGCACTTTCTTGCCTTTTAGGGTCAGGGCGATCTGAAGCATAAGTGTGGACTTCCCAATTCCGGGTTCGCCCCCAATCAGCACCAGTGAACCCGAGACAATGCCTCCACCCAGCACTCGATCCAGTTCCGGATCGGAAGTAATCCAGCGGGGCTGCTCCTCGTAGTTGACCTCATCAATTTTCTTGGGTGTGCTCGCCTTTTTGAGTCCGGCACCTTGTGGTTTCCAACTCCCTTTTCCAGGTTCTTCTTTTTGGATAATCTCCTCCACAAAGGTGTTCCATTCCCCACAGGAAGGGCACTTACCCGTCCACTTCGGGCTCTGCGCCCCGCAATTCTGACAGAAAAAGGTGGTTTTTACTTTAGCCAAGGTAGGAGGATGTTAATTTGGAAATTGGAATGTTATTGAAAATACGAAATACGAAGTTCGAAATACGGATTGAAAACAAATGTCGAATATCGAACGCTGATTGAAGAATGTTGAAGTGATAACTAGCCTCCGACCTCAGCAGGCTCCCAAGTCTTGGTACTTACTACTAGATACTTGCTACTTTAATGCGCTTGCAGCCAATCCGGACCTATGCCGACTTCTACTTCGATCGGCACGGGCAGCGGAATGGCATTGGACATCAAGCCAGGAATTTCTTTTTTGAGTAGCTCCACCTCGTCCTTGTGCGCATCAAATACCAATTCATCGTGAACTTGAAGGATCATTTTGGACTTTAGATTTTCTTTTTTCATCCAGGCCTGTACGTGGATCATGGCCACTTTGATGAGATCTGCTGCCGATCCTTGAAGTGGAGCGTTGATCGCATTTCGCTCAGCAAAACCACGCATGGTCATGTTGCGGCTATTGATGTCCCGCAGGTACCGCCGACGCCCAAGGATGGTTTCCACATATTCCTGAGTTCGTGCCTTTTCAATGGCTCCATCCATGTACTGCTTGACTGCAGGAAACTCGGTGAAATAGGCATCGATAATTTCCTTGGCTTCTCCGCGAGGAATGGATAGGCGCTGGGCGAGCCCAAAGGCAGAGATGCCGTAAATGATCCCGAAATTGGCTGTTTTGGCCTTTCTTCGCATGTCTGTGGTCACCTCCTCCAAAGGAACCTTGAAAATTTTGGCGGCCGTGGTAGCATGGATATCACGTCCAGTACGGAAAGCTTCCAGCATGGACTCATCCTGCGAAAATGCCGCCATCAGTCGCAGTTCAATTTGGGAATAATCGGCAGACAGCAGGACATAATTCTCATCTCGAGGCACAAATGCCTTTCGAATCTCTCTTCCTCGCGCGGTACGGATTGGGATATTTTGCAGGTTGGGGTTGATCGAAGAGAGACGCCCTGTCGCTGCCACAAACTGGTTGTAGGTAGTGTGAATTCTGCCTGTCTTGGAATTGATCATCGTAGGCAGCGCATCCACATAGGTAGACTTCAGCTTGACCATCTGTCGATACTCGAGAATGGCCTCCGCGATCTCATGTTCGTCAGCCAGCTTGCTCAAGATTTCTTCCCCTGTGGCATACTGTCCTGTCTTGGTTTTTTTGGCTTTTGGGTCTAGCTTGAGTTTTTCAAAAAGCACTTCCCCAAGCTGCTTGGGAGAAGCCAAATTAAACCGTACTCCCGCCAATTCATACACGCGCTTCTCGATTTCCTTGCTTTCTTGTTCCAAGGTGACCGAAAGCTCTGCCAAGCTCCCCGTATCGATCCGAACTCCTTCAAACTCCATGTCAGTCAACACGGGAATCAAAGGATTTTCTACCTCTTCCACGAGCTTTTTCAAGCCATTGGAAAGTAAGATTGGGTCCAGCTTTCCTTTTAGTCTCAGCGTAATGTCCGCATCTTCGGATGCATAGGCCGTCACCTCATCCTCGTCTACATCCCGCATATTTCCCTGGCCCTTGCCTTTCTTTCCGATCAATTCGGTAATCGATACAGGCTTGTACTGCAGGTATTGCTGTGCGAGCCAGTCCATGCCATGCTTGCCTTCTGGTTCGATGAGGTAATGCGCCAAGAGGGTATCGTATAGTGTTCCTTTGACTTCTATCCCGTAATTTTTGAGGACGAGCAAGTCATACTTGATGTTTTGGCCGATTTTGAGAATGAACTCATTATTGAATACTGGACGAAGCAATTCCAACACTTCTTTGGCTTCATTTTGATCTGCCTCCAGCGGAATATAATACGCTTCCCCTTCCAAATAGGAAAAAGAAAGGCCAACAAGCTCGGCGTTCATGGCATCCAAGCTGGTCGTTTCTGTATCAAAGCAAATCTCTTTTTGTAGGAGCAAATACTCCACCAGCTCCTGAATGGCTGCCTTACCTTTGATTTTGTGGTAATTGTGGGCATTGCTATGAATGGTGTCCAGAACAATAGGCTCCGAAATGGAAACTTCTTCTTCCTGCTCCTCCTCGGATACAAAGCTGGTGGTTTTAGGGGCGGGAGCGCCAAACAGGTCCATCTGCGCGGGAGCAGACGGTGCTGCAGCCGCTTTTTTTGCTGGACCCTCTTTAAATAATCGATTGGCTAAGGTGCGGAACTCCAGTTCCGAAAAAATTGCCCTCAATTTCTCTTCGTCAATGCCTTCGACCCGGAGGGCTTCCTCATCAAAATCCACGGGCACATCGATCTTGATAGTAGCCAGGTCCTTGGACAAAAGTCCTTGTTGGGCAAAATTTTCAACATTCTCTTTCTGCTTGCCTTTGAGCTGGTCTACATTTTCTAAAATACCTTCGAGCGTGCCATATTCCTTCAGGAGTTTAACGGCTGTTTTTTCTCCAATCCCCGGAATTCCTGGAATGTTATCTACCGCATCCCCCATGAGCCCAAGAATATCACGCACCAGGTCTACATGGGTAATGTCCCACTTTTCACAGATCTGCTTGGGTCCCATCACATCTACTCCATTGCCCATGAAGGCAGGCTTGTAGAGAAAAATATGATCGTCTACGAGTTGCCCATAGTCCTTGTCTGGTGTCATCATGTACACTGTAAAGAGTTCCTTTTCAGCTTTTTTTGCGATGGTACCGATGATGTCGTCTGCCTCAAATCCATCCAGTTCCAAAACAGGGATATTAAAGGCGCGAATAATCTCTTTAACCCAAGGAATAGACACGGTAATGTCTTCCGGCTGCTCTAGGCGATTGGCCTTGTAGGGAGTATATTGCTCGTGGCGAAACGTAGGGGCCTTTGTATCAAATGCCACGGCGATGTGGCTGGGTTTTTCTTTTTCCAAGACCTCCAAAAGAGTATTCGTAAACCCGAGCATCACCCCAGTATTTAGCCCTTTGGAGTTGATCCTTGGGTTTTTACTAAAGGCAAAATGTGCCCTATAAATGAGGGCCATCGCATCCAAAAGAAATAGTTTATGGGCTTGAGTTTGTGACATTCGAACAAAAGGTTGGGGGAAATAATCCGACTTACTAAGATACAACTTTTCCGCAGGCGAATCCGGTCAAATCTGCGCAGGGATTTACAAATTCAGACAAGCTAAGTCAATCTTCTTTTTCTAGTTCCTTCAGGTAATTTTTTACTTGGAGGCTTCTGAGAAAAATCAGCGTCAAAGGAATTAACCAAAGGAGTTCGTTGCCTACCAAATGAAAAATACTGCGCTTATTCCAACCTAGTTCGGGAACAAAACCCAAAGTAAACCAGGCCGCCAATATGATTTTGCCGGAAATACCTATCAAAATCAACCAGACCCAGGAAACCGGGTAAAAGGCAGCAAAAAATATCACCAGACCAACTACCATCCCAAAGATCCCAAAAAAGTAGCTGGGAAGGGTACTTGAAGGAACAATCCCCATTGCCATCCACCTGACAAGCGTCTCCCCAAAATAAACATAGAAGGCCGACCAAGCGATGGTATACATGCCAGCCAACAACAGTAGGCCTCGGTAATGCATCGGGAACTTGGGAAAATTTGAAGCTTGGTCCATGGAAGGGTTGATTTTGTAATGCGAAATGAACACCTTGAGGTGAAACAAGTTTGAGGCGTATACAAAACTATCTAATGAATCGAAAAAACAACCTCACATCCATCGCTTTTCTTTTTCTTGGCGCAGCGATTTTCTCGGCTTTGGGCTTTGGCATCGGCAGAAACAGCGGAGAAATCACTCCCCTTTCCATCGATGGGGCAGCTGATTTGATCGGCCTTTCCTTTACTCCTCAAGAAAAGGACAGCATGATCGGCACCTTGACTACTCATCGAACCAATTTTGAGCTCATGCGCAAAACAACCCTTGACAATTCCGTTGGGCCCGCATTGGTGTTCAATCCCCTCCCACAAGGGTTTTATCCAAACCAAGAACAAGCTGCTTTCGATTGGGGACTGCCCGCCAAGGTAGCAGTACCCGCTTCTGATATAGATCTGGCGTTTATGCCTGTTCACCAGCTTGCCGTATTGATCAAATCGCGTCAAGTGACTTCAGAGCGACTGACGCAACTTTACCTAGAACGCATCAAAACTCATTCCGATACCCTCGCCTGCCTCGTGACTCTACTAGAAAATGAGGCACTCACACAGGCTAGAGCCCTTGACAAAGAACTCGCTGCAGGCAAATACCGTGGTCCACTCCATGGAATCCCTTACGGCATCAAGGATTTATTTGCCGTGCCTGGGACGCGAACCACCTGGGGAGCCACGCCTTACAAGGACCAAGTAATCAATGAAACCGCCACCATCGTGACCAAATTGGAACAAGCGGGTGGGGTGCTCGTTGGAAAATTCACGCTTGGTGCCTTGGCAATGGGAGATGTATGGTTTGGAGGAGTAACTAAAAATCCCTGGAATCTGAAGCAAGGATCAAGTGGATCCTCGGCAGGTTCTGCTTCGGCGGTGAGCGCTGGACTGGTTCCTTTTGCTATCGGCACCGAAACCCTCGGTTCCATTGTATCTCCTTCCACGCGCAATGGCGTAACTGGGCTTCGTCCCACCTTTGGGCGAATAAGTAGACATGGTGCCATGGCCCTTAGCTGGTCTATGGACAAGGTGGGACCTATTTCCCGATCTGCATTGGACAATGCGATTGTGCTATCAGTACTAAATGGCAGCGACACCAAAGATCCCTCCACCATTCCTGCAGCATTTAATTATTCAGCAAAAAAAGAGGTGAAAAAATTAAAGGTAGGGTATTTCAGTTCCTTTTTCGAAGGAAATCGGGCGGGTATCGAAAATGACCGTGCCGTCCTGGAACTCTTAAAAAACCAAGGGATTACTCTTCACCCAGTAGAACTGAAAACAAGTATAAATGCCGCTCCATTGGTATCCATGCTGTTGGTGGAAGGGGCGGCTGCATTTGATGACCTTACCCGCCTAGGCCTTGACGACCAGCTCGTAGCACAACACAAAAGCGCATGGCCAAATGTCTTCCGCGCAGCGCGATTTATTCCAGCCGTGGAATACATCCAAATGAGCCGTCAGCGAAGTGTATTGATTGAAGAAATGCATGCGCTGATGAAAGAATACGATGTGATCATCACGCCATCCTTTGCTGGTCAGCAGCTCCAGATCACCAACCTAACAGGCCATCCTGCCTTATGCCTTCCCAATGGGTTTGGAGCTAATGGCAATCCAACATCCATTACCTTACTGGCCAACCTCTTTGAAGAAGAAAAATTGATCATGGTTGGACGGTTGATTCAGGAAAACTCCGATTGGCAAGCCAAACGCCCTCCACTATTTGCGAAATAGAATTCCTGTTTTAAAAAATTGAGGGTGCTCAGTTGAGAAATTAACACTCCTGTTCAAAAAAAGAGTCCCGCACTTTGGCGGGACTCTTTTTTGTTTAGTGGATAAGCCCAGAGATTTTGATGTAGGTAGGGGATAGAAACATGACTTTCTGAGTCGTCTCCAGCTTATATTGATCTATTTTTCCCGTAGCCTGGTTCATGAAAAGCTCTCCCAAGGTAGTGCTTGAATAAAATAGATTTTCGTCTTTGATCTTAAACGTGACCCATGCGGGATAATTCTGCACGTAGCGAATGGTTAGATCTTTCACTTTCCCTTTTGCCTCGGGGAGTAACTCGTGAATAAGTTGATCCGGCGTGGTTCGGGTGTCATACGCAGTGGCAAGTGATGGAACATTGATATCTGCTTCGTAAAAAGCAGCAAATTCTTCTTTCCATTCTTGTGAAGTATATTTCAAATCGATGACTTGCTCTTCCCCATTAATTTCTGAGGTTTTCAACACAGAATCTTCCTCGATTTTACTTAGCTCTAGATTTATAAAACTTTTCAAATCAAAGTAAGGAAGTTTCTCAAGTGCGGGTTCCTCCTTTGTTGGAGCGCAGGAAAAAACTGCTCCTAAAAGAAGAACGCTGAAGTAAAATCTGATTTTCATAGGTCAAGAAGAATATCTCCTGTCATTTCTTCGGGAATTCCTACCCCCATCAACTGAAGGATTGTGGGTGCTAAATCCCCCAATTTTCCGTCTTTCACTGAAAATTTCTGTTTGTCTACCACAATGAATGGCACCAAGTTGGTGGTATGCGCCGTATTTGGTGAACCATCTTCATTGATCATCACATCCGAGTTGCCATGATCGGCTATCACTAGCACAGTATAGTCATTGGCGATAGCCGCCTTGACCACTTTTTCGGCCGAAGCATCCACTGCTTCACAGGCTTTGACCGCTGCATCAAAATCTCCAGTATGGCCCACCATATCCGCATTTGCAAAATTAAGGCAAATAAATTCTGCACTTTTCTTTTCCAATTCTTTGCTGATTTTTGTGGCAATTTCTCCCGCGCTCATTTCAGGCTGCAAGTCGTAAGTAGCCACCTTGGGTGAAGGGCAAAGGATCCTGCTTTCCCCTACAAATTCTTTTTCTCTACCCCCTGAGAAGAAAAAGGTAACATGAGGGTATTTTTCAGTTTCCGCAATACGGATCTGTTTTTTACCTGCCCTTTCTAAAACCTCTCCTAGGGTATTGTTGAGTTTATCTTTTTCGAACAAAACTTGCACCCCTTTAAAGGTCTCATCGTAGGTCGTGAGAGTAAGGTAATCCAAGTTCAACTTCTTCATGTTGAAATCCACAAAATCTCGTTGACTAAGCGCTTGCGTAATCTCTCTTCCGCGGTCGGTTCTGAAATTGAAACAAAGCACCATATCTCCATCCTGAATGGTGGCTAGTGGCTTGTTGTCCGTACCCACCTGAATGATAGGACGAATAAATTCGTCAGTGACGTTGTTGCTGTATGATTTTTTAATGGAGGTGAGAATGTTTTTGGATTTTTCTCCCTCACCAAGCACCATGGCGTCGTAGGCAAGCTTTACTCGCTCCCAACGGTTGTCCCGATCCATGGCATAGTAGCGGCCAATCACCGAAGCAATTTTTCCTGCGGAATTTTGCAAATGATTTTGAAGGTCTCCTAAGTATCCCAATCCTCCTTTGGGATCCGTATCTCGGCCATCCGTAAAGGCATGAATAAACACATCCTCCATCCCATGGTGTTTGGCAGCATCGCATAACCCTTTCAGGTGATCGAGATGTGCATGAACACCTCCATCAGACACTAGACCCAAAAAATGAACTTTTTTCTTTCCTGCTTTTGCTCTGGCAAATGCAGCGCTCAATACAGGATCGGTGAGTAGTTCGCCTTGCTGAACTGCCAGATTGATTTTTACCAAGTCTTGGTAGACAACCCTTCCCGCTCCAATGTTCATGTGTCCAACTTCCGAGTTGCCCATTTGACCTTCAGGTAACCCAACTGCAAGACCTGAAGCCTCCAGCTTGGAATGTGGATAAGTCTTGAATAAGCTATCCACAAAAGGAGTTTTGGCCTTGTCGATGGCAGAAACCGCTGGATTGGTAGCTAATCCCCAACCATCTAAAATCATCAATAAAACATTCTTATTCATGCCGCAAATATACGACAATAGAATCCAAAATGGGGAATGGAATCTTATGAAATTGAGAGTCAAAACCAGGGAATTTCCATTCTGAACTCTATAAAAACGAATCTTTGCTTTGGATAAAGCCTTGAAGTACTTCGTCGAGAGGGACAAGTAGATGCTCTTTCAAGTTGTGAGAAGAACATCGAGAAAGTCAGTGGCTACTTTTTTAATTTCTCAGTCAGCAGGCTTCTCCTGAGACAAAAATTCAAGGTTGCGGGTGATCCCTTTAAACTTGGTTCGCTTTACCGCCGAACCAGAAAAAACTTTTTTGAATGTTTCTTCGGTGAGTTCTTTCCAATCTTGAGCTGCCAATGTTTCCAAGTCCGAAGAAGGACTAAAAGCAGGTTCTTGATGCGGTTTTGAAAATCGATTCCATGGGCAGACATCTTGGCAGACATCACAACCAAATACCCAGTTGTCCATCTTCCCAGCAAAAGAGCTGGGGATCGCCTCCTTGAGTTCAATGGTGAGGTAAGAAATGCAACGTGAGCCATCGACTACTCCCGGAGCAACAATCGCCTCCGTAGGGCAGGCATCCATGCAAGCGGTGCAGGTGCCACAATAATCTTTGGCGATGGGAAGGTCTGGAGTTGCTTCCAAATCAATGACCAGCTCCGCTAAAAAGAAGAAACTTCCCATGGAGCGATTTAAGAGGAGGCTATTTTTACCAATCCAACCCAAACCGGAACGCTGCGCCCATTGTCTTTCCAAGATTGGCGCAGAATCCACAAAACTCCGTCCACCGATTTCGCCCACCTCTTCTCGTAGATCCATCAAAAATTCCCGCAGCTTCTCCTGGATGACTTCGTGGTAATCTTTGCCGTAGGCATACTTAGCCAGTTTAATGTCTTCAGTGCCTTGTGGGAGTGCCGTCTGGGGATAGTAGTTGTACACCAAGGAAACCACAGTTTTTGCTCCTTCCACCAGCTTTCGTGGGTCGAGTCGCTTATCAAAGTGATTTGCGAGGTAACCCATTTGGCCTTGGTAGTCTCGGCGCAACCATTCTTCCAATTTAGGTGCTTCGTCGGCCAAAAAATCTGCTTTTGCAATGCCACAAAAGTCAAAACCCAAGCGCTTGGCTGTGGATTTAATCAATTGGGCGTATCGGTCAGCAGCATTCATCTCGTGTCGAAAATAGGGAGTTTTCCCCTTTTTTTTCTAGTTAAAAATGCGAGCAGAGGAGATTGCTTCTAAAGTTCCTCCCACCAAAATCACGTGATGGATGAAAACCGAACCCTCCTTCAAGAAAAAGAATCTGTTTTTTGCTTAAATTTTTTCCAACTGCAAAACTCCTGGACCCAATTGCGTGTTGTACTTTCGCAGCTGCCAGTCATCCCTATTTTTGGGGAGCTGGTTTACCTAATTGTCATCCATGAAAGGGTTTCGTTTTACAAAATTTATTCCTACGCTCGATCCAGAAAAGAATCGGTTTGACAGCCTATTGGATATTTTTTTGCAGCTCGTCACCATGACTGGGGGAGACGTATCAGAAGCGCTGAGCTGGTTGACCAACCTGGACAAACGCTACCAACTCACTAGTCCAGAATATGGGATAGGCAATTTTATTGAAGATCTCAAATCCAAGGGATACCTCAGCGAGGAAAATCAACAAGGCAAATTTGAAATCACAGGAAAAGCAGAGCAAACCATCCGAAAAAGTGCGTTAGAGGAAATTTTCGGAAAGCTGAAGCGCAGCAAAACTGGGCAGCACCGAACCCATTTATCTGGACCTGGCGAAGAGCAGGGCAGTGAGCGCAGGGCCTATGAATTTGGAGACAACCTAGATCAAATTGCGCTAACCGACTCGCTCCGCAATGCGCAAGCTAACCGGGGCATTGGAGGTGATTTCTTGTTGACCGAAGATGATTTGGAAGTAATAGAAAAGGAGCAGCGCAGCCAAACTTCTACGGTGCTGATGATTGACATATCCCACTCCATGATCTTGTATGGGGAGGACCGCATCACGCCTGCCAAGAAAGTAGCCATGGCCTTGGCCGAATTGATTAAAACCCGCTATCCAAAAGATACACTGGACATCATCGTCTTTGGAAACGATGCCTGGCAGATCGAAATCAAAGATTTGCCCTACCTCCAAGTTGGGCCTTATCATACGAATACAGTAGCTGGACTTGAGCTAGCCATGGACTTGCTTCGAAGGAGAAAAACCCCAAATAAGCAGATTTTTATGATCACCGATGGCAAGCCTACTTGCCTGAAAGTGGGCATTAAATACTACAAAAATGCCTTTGGCATTGATAGCAAGATTTTGGCAGAAACGCTCAAGCTCGCAGCCCAATGTCGAAAGCTAAAAATACCAGTAACCACCTTTATGATTGCCTCAGACCCTTACCTCAAGGAGTTTGTCAAAGAATTTACGCAAGTCAACAATGGCAATGCCTATTACAGCAGCTTGAAAGGGCTGGGAGATTTAATTTTTGAGGACTACAGACGAAACAGAACCAAACGCTTTTAGAATGGATTACGCACAACTTAAAGGAGAGCAACTCCTTCAAATCAAAACCCTTGGCCAACTGAAGGCTGCTGGCTACAGTCCAAAATCGATTAAAGAGGAACTTAGAACCAACCTAATCGAAAAGATCAAAGCGAAGGAAAACGTGTTTGAAGGCGTTTGGGGTTATGAAGACACCGTCATTCCAGACATTGAGCGGGCGATCCTTTCGCGGCACAACATCAACTTGCTTGGACTTCGTGGACAGGCCAAAACCCGGATTGCACGCATGATGACGCTGCTTTTAGATGAATATGTGCCTGTACTCTTCGGTTCGGAACTCAATGAAGATCCACTCCTCCCGCTATCCACTTTTGCCAAAAACTTGATTGAAGAAAAGGGCGACGACTGCCTTATCTCCTGGTTGCCGCGAGCAGAGCGTTACGCAGAAAAATTAGCCACTCCAGATGTATCCGTGGCCGACCTAATTGGGGATGTAGATCCTATCAAGGCGGCAACCCTCAAACTAAATTACAACGACGAGCGGGTGATTCACTATGGACTCGTTCCTCGTTCCCACCGCTGCATTTTTGTAATTAACGAACTTCCAGACCTTCAAGCGAGAATACAGGTAGCCCTATTCAATATTTTGCAAGAAGGGGACATCCAGATTCGTGGGTTTAAGTTGCGATTACCTTTGGACATCCAGTTTATCTTCACTGCCAACCCTGAAGACTACACCAACCGGGGCAGTATTGTGACCCCGCTGAAAGACCGAATTGAAAGTCAAATCATCACGCACTATCCCAAGTCCATTGACATTGGCAAGAAAATCACGGCACAGGAAGCACGACTGCAAGGAAAGCCAGTAAACACCATCCATGTTCCAGAGCTCATGAAAGATCTGATTGAGCAAATTGCCATAGAGGCGAGACATTCAGAGTTTGTGGATGAAAAAAGTGGGGTGTCCGCAAGACTAACTATTTCCGCCTATGAAAATCTAATTTCTGCAGCAGAAAGAAGGATGTATAGAAACAATGAACCGACCACGGTTGTACGAATTTCTGATTTGATCGGGGTCATTCCAGCCATTACTGGTAAGGTAGAACTCGTATATGAGGGGGAGCAGGAAGGCGCAGGATTGGTGGCTTACAACCTGATTGGCAAAGCCATACGAACCCAGTTTGTCGAGTACTTTCCATCTCCGGAACAAAAGAAAAAGGAGAAGTCTGCCAATCCTTATGTCATTCCCTTGGCCTGGTTTGGAGAGGGCAATGAATTAGACATTTTGAGTGACCTCAGCGACAAAACCTACAAAAGTCTCTTGCATGGAGTTCCTGGGCTAGAAAAAGTAGTGACCCAGCTTGTGCCGCTGCTACCTGAAAAAGAACGAGAGTTCTTTATGGAATTTGCACTTCATGGATTGGCTGAATACTCTCAGCTTAGCAAAAAAATGGTAGACACAGGGCTTCAATTTAAAGACCTATTCAGCTCCATGTTTGAGATAGGGGGTGAAGATGAAGAGGATTTTGAAGACGAGGAGGATGATTCCTAAGAAATAGCCGTTGCAGGTTTAGAGGAGACTCGCCAAGTTTAGGAAGGATCTACACGAAGATAAATTAAACTGGGATGATTATCAACGTTTTATTAAAAAAATGTGTAGTAAACATGTAACAAATTTAACTTTTGCAGCACGTGTTGTAACACATTTGGCAAGCCTACTTTTGGGAATTTTCCCTGAGGAAAAAATTATATTTGGCAGTAACTAAACGAGTAAGTTCAGACTCAACTGAAAAGTTTGGTTCTCCGTAACAACATTTGTGGTAAAAATTGCCACCTCTGCCAAGACCGAAAACGTTAGCGGTCATTTTATACAGATACCTTTCTTCTTTGGAAATTTGAATGACAAAAATTGCAACACATATCACACTTTTGATTGTACTGACAGCTTTAATAGCTTTGGGAATTTCCTACCCGTTTCTTTCAGGAGACTACGACGGGTTGGCTGTACCTATATCAACTATGATACAGGTTTTTGGTCTTGTAGGACTTGGATTAGTTCCTGTCGGAGTGTTGTGGCTTTTAATTCCAAAATATAAATTTGGTTTTGCAATAACGTCATTGATTATTGGGATTTTTGTTACCCTCATTATTTCTCTTTTTGCTACATTGAGTGTTGGCAAATCTTTTGGAGTTCTTTCTATTTTGCTTTGGATGTTATGTATAGTTGTTTTAATACCAAAATTAAAGTCACTAAACCTAAATACAGAAAACAAATGCAATTGGCTACCAGTTTACTTGATTTATCTTCCCGTTTTTTCACTTCTACTTCAATTGAAGATTGCAAAACCTTTGACACAACTAAGTAGAAATCGTGCCATTGAAAATGCTGACCGTTTTATAAGACATATTGAAGAATACTATACACAACACGGACAATATCCATTGACGCTACAAGCACAATACAAGGACTATTACCCAGATGTTGTTGGAGTTGAGAAATATCTATATGCACCATATAGAAAAGGCTATAATCTTTCATTTGAACAACCTAGATTTCTTCTTGACAAATTTGGCACAAGGGAATGGGTTGTTTATAATCCCTTAGATGAAAATAGAGTATATAGTCATACAGCGTGGCTTCTTCCTTCTGAACAGGCAGAACCAATTCAAGGATGGTATGCTTCCGGGGAAACGGGTCACCAACATTGGAAATACTTTTTGTTTGATTGATAATGCGATATAACAAACAACGAACCGCTAACATCGTATTGGCTTTAGTGGAGGTACAGTAATAAATTCTTCATTTTTGCTTCTATTAGGCATATTTACAAATATTGAGCTGATGTTTTTCAAATGCCACATCATCTCCAATAAGTATCCGTTACATGCCATTTTAAGAAGTTAGATCTGCTACACATTTTGCTACACACTTTCTACAACACAGAACAGATGATATATTATTTAAAAATGAAAGGTTCTGATTTTCAGAACCTTATAAGAGGTGTAGTCCCGACAGGAATCGAACCTGTATCTAATGTTTAGGAAACATCTAAGAAGGACTCAGATATCCTCTATATTTTTATGATGGCCGAAAATCAACTTCCAGAAGCATTTGAATCTCAAATGCTGGCACTACTTGGATCCGAAGAGTTTGCCCTTTTTAAGGAGGGATTGGCCCTTCCATCGCAAACATCCATTCGGCTCAATCAGCGGAAGTTTGCAGAGCTACCCTACCCAAAGCGAGCGATTCCCTGGGCTAAAGACGCATATTTTTTGGAGGAGCGACCCAGCTTTACGATGGATCCTACCTTCCATGCCGGCGCCTACTATGTGCAGGAAGCTTCCTCCATGTTTATTTCCCATGTCCTAGAATCCCAAAAAATACAAAAAGGGATGTACTTGGACTTGGCTGCTGCTCCAGGCGGAAAAAGCACCTTGCTGTCCAGCTATTTGGGGGACGAGGGCTTGCTCGTAGCAAATGAAGTCATTGCCTCTCGGGCTCAAATTTTGAAGGAAAATGTGATCAAATGGGGACTTGGCAACACGGTAGTATCGAACAATGATCCGGAGCATTTTAGCCCTTTGGAGGGATTTTTTGACCTAGTACTCGTAGATGCTCCCTGCTCTGGAGAAGGAATGTTTCGCAAAGACCCACAGGCCCGAGCAGAATGGTCAGCGGATCACGTCAACTTGTGTTCGGCCCGACAAAAACGCATTGTGGACAAGGCCGGAGAATTGGTAAAAGGAGGAGGCTACTTGCTCTACTCTACTTGCGCCTTCAATGAAAAAGAGAATGAAGAGATCCTTCGCTTTTTAACCGAAGAATTTGCTTTTGAACCTGTACGCATTCCACTAGATCCAAGCTGGGGCATCGTGGAAACGGAAATCAGTACCGAAGAAGGTACCTTTTTTGGCTACCGTTTTTTTCCACACAAGGTAGCGGGAGAAGGGTTTTTCATCACCGTCTTGCGAAGACCTGAGGGAGCTTACACTCAAGAGGCTCCAACAACCAAAGAATTCAAACACCACAGCCTCAAGCGGGTAGGAGAAAAAGAGGCTGCAGGGCTTGAAAAAGAGGTTGGTGGCGATGGAACAGGCAAGTTTTACTTATTGCAGGATGCCTACTTCAGAATGAATGGAGGCTATTTCCAAGAACTAGAAAAGTTAGCTCAGGTGCTGAGCCTTCGCTATTTCGGGGTGGAGTTAGGTAAAAAACAGGGGGAGGAATGGATCCCAAGTCACGAATGGGCGCTCTCTACACTTCCTAAAAATGGATTTCCTCAACAAGAACTCTCTGTGGAGGAAGCCTTGGATTTTTTACGGAAAAAAGAACAGTCCTTTAGCGAACTTCCCCTTGGCTGGGTTCTGCTTACCTACCAAAACCTGCCTTTGGGATGGATCAAAAATTTGGGTAAGCGAGCAAACAACTATTATCCGAAAGAATGGCGGATTCGGAACTAAATTGTTATCCCCAAAGTACCAAAACCCCGCTTTTCTGAAATTAATTTTCGACTTAAGACCAGGAAAAAGACCGCTCTTCCTAACTTAGAAGTCAAGTTAAACACTCCAGATTCCATGCTCAAAAAACAGCGATACGAAGCCTTTATCCAGCATTTTTCTGAAAATATGCCTGTTGCGGAAACAGAACTTGAGTACGAAAACACTTTTCAGTTGCTCGTTGCCGTTGTTTTATCCGCACAATGCACCGATAAGCGTGTAAATATCGTGACGAGGGAACTTTTCAAGCACTTTCCAACGGCAGCCGATCTAGCGACAACGAACTTTGATGCCCTTTTTCCCTACATCCGAACTGTATCCTACCCCAACAACAAGACAAAACACCTCATTGGGTTAGGTAAAATGCTACTTGATGATTTTGCAGGGGAGGTACCCTCCACCGTAGATGAATTGGTCAAATTGCCTGGTGTAGGCAGAAAAACTGCCAATGTGATTACCTCTGTAGTTTGGCAGCAACCCAATATGGCAGTAGATACGCACGTGTATCGGGTCTCAAGGCGCTTAGGGCTAGTACCCTTAACCGCCAAGACTCCCCTAGAAGTGGAAAAGCAATTGGTCAAGCACCTACCCAAACAACATATTCATCAGGCGCACCATTGGCTGATCCTCCACGGTCGCTACACGTGCATGGCAAGAAGTCCCAAATGTAGTTCCTGCGCAATCACACACCTCTGCAAATACTATCAAAAAATACAGCAAAAATCTTTGGCTGACGAGGACTAATTTGGCCATTCAATCCAACAAAGCAGTGATCAAAACACTTAGTTTTCTGGTTTTCTTGGCCGATATCCAGAATCTTTAAACAACTTTTTTGCATCCGATTCGAGCATCACCTCTGGTAAGCTAAGGTCCTGCTGTACCGCGAATTCTTCTACAATATTCCAACCAAGCCAACGACCAATTCTACCCGGGGCATCCGCGCTAATTGCATCTGTAGCTGGGGCTTCCCCGATGTACTTGCGGATTTCGAATGGATTCGTTTCGAATAACAATTCGTTCTCAATAAAGTGTGTCCAAATAATGTCCTCATTGTCCCAACAGGCCTGAATTTGTTCTGGAGTGTAGCCAATCAGATATTGGTCGGAAGTACAAGGCAAGATCGATTTGACAAAATGATAGGCCTTACCATAGTAAACCATTTCGGCCAACAGCGTATTTTCTTTTGGGTCAATCTTGTTGTAACGGGAAGAAATGGCTAAAACAACCATTGGAACGAGGTATTTTCGTTCGTAACGCGAGGCTAAGTATCGGGGGATATCGGGTTGGAAAACATGGTCACTGGGCAAAAAATAATCCAGCCCAATCACGATCACCTCTTCATCTATAATCAAGTCAAATCCAAAACCTGAGACGTAGGTATACACTTTAGGTTCTTTAAAGTCAGGATAATAGCTTTTCAAGTACGCAAAGGCTTGTTCCAATTCAACTTTAACATCGCTTAAGTCTGCAAACTCCTTGGCAACTGCCTTATTCAGTTCTTGCATAGACGAATCTTGGTGCAGACGTACTAGGTCCCCTGCCAAAGAATCCATATTCGGATAAGCATCTACGCCTAACGCCCTGGACGTTACCTCGGGATATTTCTCGAGTAAGGCAAGCATCTCCTCTTTGGTTTTCGCACCAAAAAAAGATTGTTCCAGGCGCTGAATAGTCAATTCCACCCGGCCTTCTAGCCGATCTTCATCTAGGGCACAGGTACTAGTGTCAGATGATTGACAGGAAAATAGCACGGTGACTAATAACACGACAAAGAAGCGGATATACATGAATTTGTTTTTTTGGCAAGTTAAAGAAACTCGTACAATTCTACAGAACATCGAATTCTCGGCTTTAATCCCTTCTAATTTAAGAACCAATTGTCTATCGATTTTTGGATAAATAGTTTGAGATCAGCCCTTATAAGTCAAGCTCTTTCTCTCAAATCTGCCCATACATTTGGTATAATTAAGAATAAAGCGGATTTTTAACCATTAGATTCTTCTACACCCCACGGAATTCCATTTTCATGATGAAGTCTTTTCACAAATTTACCTACTTTTTAGTACTGCTTTGCTTCTGGGCCTTCGCTCCAACTCTCGTTTTTGCGCAGCAAAATGTAGACTTAAACTCCATACAAGTCGATCAACTCAGCGATGACCAAATCGAGGAACTCATCAAGCGCGCGCAAGATGCAGGCCTGAGCAGCACGGATTTCTTGATGATGGCACAAATGCGAGGGATGCCTTCCGGCGAAGTGGAAAAGCTCCGCAATAGAATCGAAGGATTGAGCACCGGATCAAGTAAGTCTCGATCCACGAATGTATCCAAAAGAGCTGCTCGGGAACAAATAGACCTCAACGACATCACCAGAGGCCTGATGGAAACACAGGAGTTGATGGAAGAGGAAAAAGCGGATTCAACGCTTTTTGGGAGTAAGTTATTTTTTCAAAAAAATCGAAAACTAAGCTTTGAGCCAAGCCTAAACCAGGCAACACCAAAAAATTACATTCTTGGCCCTGGAGACCTGATCTATGTGGATATTTACGGAGAGTCCGAAAAATACTACGAGGCTACTGTCAACCCTGAAGGCTCCATTCTTCTAGATAATATCGGTTTGATTGCAGTATCTGGAAAAACCATTGAAGCTGCAGAAGGAATCATTAAAAATCGAGTGGCTACCTTTTACACCGGACTTACTGGATCAAATCCAAAGACATTTTTGCAAGTCTCCTTGGGTAATGTCAAAACCATCAAGGTTCACATTTTAAATGAGGTTCGCCTACCAGGAACCTTCACCTTGAGTGCCTTTTCGACTGTTTTCAACGCGCTCTATGCGGCTGGAGGCCCTTCCGATAAGGGAACTCTCCGTGCAATCCAGTTGATTCGAAACAATAAAAAAATCGCTGAAATAGATGTGTATGATCTACTCATCAATGGAACAGCCAATTTGGATGTACAACTCCAAGATCAAGATGTGATCTTGGTCAACCCTTATCTTGCTCGAGTAAAGGTGATGGGGGAGGTGAAGCGACCCTTATTTTTTGAGGTCACGCCTGAGGACAACCTAGAGGACGTTCTTCGCTTTGCAGGAGGATTTACCGATTTGGCCTTCAAGGACCGAATCTCTGTATCACGAATCACCGGAAATCAACGCTCCATTTCAGATGTATACAGCAACCAACTCGGGCTGTTTAACCTCAAGGGGGGCGATGAAATTTCAGTATACAGAATAATTGATCGCTACAGCAACCGCATTCAAATTAAAGGTGCTGTCTTCAGACCAGGAATCTTCTCCTTAACCGAAGGACTAACTCTGACCCAACTTATTAAAAATGCCGATGGCTTAAAAGGTGATGCCTACACCCAACGGGCGAGCATCTTGCGAACCAAAGGAGACCTAAGTTCAGAAGTATTGGAAGTGAATCTTCAAGCGGTATTAGAAGGGCGCCAAGCAGATGTGGTATTGCAGCGTGAAGATGTAATCCGTATTTCAAGTATTTATGATGTACAAAATGAACGGTACCTCCAGATCCTCGGTGAAGTGAAGCGTCCGGGCACCTATCCCTATTCCGCAGGAATGACTCCTGAAGAATTGATTCTTATCGCCGGTGGCTTGCAAGAGTCTGCAAACATCAAAGACATTGAAATTGCCAGAAGGCTGGAAGATTCGGATTCAGGAACGCTATCAGATATTATCACCACTTCCATCAATCCAGACTTATCCTTCAACCCGAATGCCATTTCCTTGGCACCCTTCGATCAGGTGATCGTACGAAAGCGAGCCAATTTTACAATGCAGCGACTCGTATCGGTAGAAGGGCAGGTCAATTCTCCTGGAATTTTTGCTATTCAAACCAGTGTGGATCGGATCTCTGATTTGATAAAAAGAGCTGGAGGAGTCAACCAATTTGCCTACACCAAAGGCGCTACCTTGATTCGTAAAACAGAGTTCTTTAACACGGAGTCGGAGCAAGTGCGAAGACAGAAAAATTTGGAAGCACTTCGCGTGCTTCTTAGGGAGACTCCAACTAACCCTGAAGCACAGGAAGAACTCCTTATTCGTCTTTTCAGAGACCTTCCAAAGGAAACAGTGGCGAAAACAGATTCTACTGCCAATAATGCCAAACGAGAATCGCTGGATCAAATTGCTGCTGAAACCCCTGGACTAGCCGTCAAAATTAAGGAAACGGAAGCCGTGGCTATCAATTTGGAAAAAATCCTTGCGAATCCTGGTTCTGAGGAAGATTTGGTACTTGAGGAAGGCGATATTCTCAATGTGCCAAAGCTGTTGCAAACAGTTCGCATGCGTGGTGATGTAGTCTATCCAACTACATTAAGGCATGAGCAAGGCCGCGGGCTTCAGTATTACATCAATGGTGCAGGTGGGTTTGACAGAAGAGCCAACCGTAAGCAAACCTATGTAGTCTATGCCAATGGAGCAGTGAAACGAACAAAAGGAGTTCTAGGAATTCGAAGCTACCCAGCTGTGGAACCAGGAGCAGAAGTGATCATTCCAAGTAAAGGCCCTAAAATACCTCTTCGTTTAGGGGACCTAGTAGGAGTGACCACAGGGCTAGCCACTTTGGCCTTGGTACTCTCTCAAATCAACCAACAGTAAAACCCATGAGCGGAAACTCACATTTTTCTCCCTCCCAGTTCACCTTGAAAGAGGTGGTACAAAACCTAATCGATTGGGTAAGCTTTTTTCGTTCCAAGTGGAAACTTCTATTCCTTTCTTTAGTAGTAGGAACTGGGCTTGGGGCTGTTTATTCAGTACTAAAGGACCCAGTTTTTCACGCGGAAACTTCTTTCGTTTTGGAGGAAGAAGGAATGGGTGGGATTGGCCAAATGTCAGGACTCGCTAGCCTTCTTGGGGTTAATTTGGGTGGCATAGGGGGTACGAATGGCCTTTTTCAAGGGGACAACATCATGGAGCTATATCGCTCAGACCGCATGTTGGAAGAAACCCTCTTGAGTCCTTTTGATAAAGAAAGTTTATTGGTAGATCGATTTATTGAATTCGAAGAGTTAGAAAATAAATGGGCCTCCAAAATCGATTTGTCTGTCCTTAAATTTTCGGCTTCCAAAGAAAACCATGGAGTGAAGCAGGACTCAGTGATCAAAGAAATCGCTAAGCTTATCCGAGAAAAACAGCTCGAAGTCGTCAAGCCAGATCGAAAATTGAGTATTATTCAGGTAAATGTTTCTTCCAAAGACGAGGGGTTTGCAAAGCTTTTTAATGAAACACTAGTGAGCAAGGTGAATACCTTTTACTTGGAGACTAAAACAAAAAAAACAGGAGAGAACCTCCGTATTTTACAACTTCAAGCAGATTCAGTTCGGGCAATTCTTGATGCAAGTCTAGGCAACTTGGCTTCCGAACAAGATCGCGTTCCCAATGCCAACCCTTTGCTGAATGCTGCCACAGTAAATGAACGTCGCAAGCAAGTAGATGTTCAAACCAGTGCCGCAGTATTTGAAGAAATTGTGAAAAATCTGGAGATGGCAAAAATCAACCACCGAATCAATACCCCATTAATTCAATTGATCGATTCTCCCAAGCTGCCTTTAAAACGAACTGAAGTCCGCTTGTTGAAGGGGATGGTTTATGGGGCCATTTTCTTCGGTATTCTGGCCATTAGCTCTCTATATCTGAGAAGAATCTATCAAAAACATTTGCAGGAAGTCTAAACCAAAGCTTCCATGTTTGAAAAAATCAATCTGTTGATCCCCTTTGGGAATTTTATCCGGAATAAGTCCCTTCAGAACTTTCTTTTTCTGGCGCTGATCCAGTCCTCAACGGTCTTGATTTCAATCATTTCCATGCCCCTTCTGATTCAAAGTATTGGCGCGGAACAGTTTGGGTGGGTTAACTTATCTCTTTCTGTAATTATTGTATTCAATATTTTAGTTGGCTTTGGATTCAACCTGAGCGCCCCTAGAGAAGTTGCCCTCAATCAATCCAATAAGGCAGAGCTCTCACAGCTAGTCTCCAATGTTTTTTCAGCCAAACTACTCCTTGCTCTTTTTTCCACAGTCATCATTTTAATTGGAGCCTACGGTTTCAATCTATTCGAAGGGTACCAATCTGTTTTAGTATTCTCTGTATTCCTACTCTTTTCAGAAGCCGCCTTTCCGCTCTGGTTTTTTCAAGGGATGGAAAAAATGAAGCTGGTCTCAGTAGCGACAATTTTCTCCAAACTTCTTTTTTTGATGGGCTTAGTGCTTTTTGTGCAGGAGCCCTCACATAGTCTCTGGGTCAATTTTCTACTTGGTATTTCTGGTCTGGGAGTAAACTTGTGCCTACTTGGCTACATTCACGTGGTATTGGATATTCGCTTTTTTAGTCCCCAATTTTCTTCGATCTTAAAAAGCCTTCAGGACAACCTACTTCTATTTTTTAGCAACCTTGCCAGCCATATTTCCATTAATGGAGGCCTAATAATTTTGAGTTTCTTTTCAACTGGAGCCACATTGGGTATGTACAGTTTAGCAGAACGCGTGGTCATGATCCTAAGGCTATTTCCTGCGTTGATCATTCAAGCCATTTTTCCAAATGCCTCCAAGCTTTATCAAGCGGACCAGCCCGCATTTTTCTCCTTTCTCAAAAAGGTGTATCTCGGCACACTGGCAATAGGTGCGTTGATCAGCATCGGAACTTATCTGGCCGCCCCTTGGATCATTGAAGTACTTTCTCGTGGAGAGCTTAACGGTGCAGTTGGGTACCTCCAATTGCTTGCCGCAATTCCATTTTTGGCTTGTCTCAATGTGGGAAATATAATGATCCTCTTAGTCACCAACCTCCGAGACCTGTTGTTCCGTGCCAGCTGGATGTTTTGTGCCTACATGATCTGCGTCTCAACCTCACTTACCCACTTTTATGGGGGAGCCGGTCTCTGCATTGCAATCTTGAGCACTGAGCTCATGGTCTTCTTTATTTGCTTGTATCTCCTCTATCGCCACAAAAAAGAACTCTTGTATGGCTTCTACTCCTGAGATTTCCGTAGCAATCATCCTGGTCAATTGGAATGGCTATACCTATACCAAAGCCTGCTTGGATTCTCTTGAGAAAGTAACGGAGCCTGCCTTTCAAGTAATTTTGGTGGATAATGGCTCCCAAAATTCAGAAGGAGAGCAACTCAAAGCATTATTCCCACAGGTACATCTTATCGCCAACCAAGATAACTTGGGCTTTACTGGGGGAAATAATGTAGGAATCCGCTATGCCTTGGAACAAGGGTTTGAACAGGTCTTACTGCTCAACAACGATACGACAGTTACCCCTTCCTTTTTAAAAGAACTCCAAATTTGTCTACATCAAGCTGAACAGGGCGTAGCCCAGCCCCTCATCCTGTTTGCCCAAGATCCACAAACGCTGTGGAGCGCTGGAGGGAAATGGAATTCCCTTTTTGGAAGGGCAATCACCTTGGGGGACAGAGTCCCTTTTGAAAAATATCAAGTCCGGACCAAAACTCTAGATTGGGCTACCGGTTGCTGCATGCTGCTTTCTAGAGTCGCTTTACAGAAAGCTGGACTACTAAACGAAGCCTATTTTGCTTATTTTGAGGACGTGGAATGGAGTTTACGAATTCGCAAAGCTGGATTTACGATTGGCTTGGCTGAAAATTCGATCATCTACCACGAAGCGGGTGCTGCCTCCAAAAAACAACACGCCGAAGGCACACTCAGTCCGCGTGTATTTTATTTTAATGTGAGAAACCAGCTTTTTCTGCTGCGGCAGCATTCCATACTACTTGGATATCCCTATCACTTGCTGCGATTTTCGAGTTGGGCGGTCTACTTTTTGATTCGAGGGCGATTCCAAAAACTATCGGCAGTTTTCCAAGGAATACGGGAAGGTCTTTTTACTCCACATAACTCAGAAAATAAATGGCTTCAGTAGCATTTTTTATTCTGACAATCGGGGTGCTATTGGGCTTCCTTTGGACTTTACAAGAGATGATCGTAAAGGGGAAATGGACTTATTTCATCTTTTTCTTGGCCGCTTTTTTACCTATGTACATTACCTACTTGAGTTTGACCTACCTCAACACCCGATCTGAGGTGTTGGTCACTGTCTTTCAAGCGCTAAAAGATGGAGTGGTAGGTATCGCCTTGGTGGTGGCTATTCTCTTTCAAAAGAAGCCTGCCGAATATACTTTTCGCCCCCAGAGCACGGATTGGTTGATGGGAAGTTTTTTAATTATTGCGTTTTGCTTTCTTATTCTGCCTATTGGCGAAGTTCCCTTTCTTACCAAGGCCTCCTACTTCAAAGGGATGTTGCTTCCTGGTCTAGCTTACTTTTTGGGGAGAAATACGGTGTTTGACGAGCGAGAAATCTCTAGGTTTTTCTCCATGATTTTCATCGTAGCCATCCTTGCCTTCGCCGTCAACCTAATGGAACAGTTTGTCTTGCAGGCACATATCCAGCAACACACTGGCTACGCGCTTTACAATCAAGTAATCAATGATACTTACCCAACCGGCAATTTTGGGTTATCCTGGACATTTGAAACCCAAGCACTGACCAAGAGACTGGCCTCGTTTTTTGCAGATCCTTTGGAGTTGGCCAGTTCAGTGCTTTTAGGTTTTGCAGCCGGGCTAATCTGGTTTTTGACTTCTAAAAGAGAGGAAGGATTTCCATATCTAGTAGTCATGCTATGCTCCATGGGTAGCCTGTTTTTCTCAAGTTCAAGGTCAGCTTTTGGTGGGTTTTTTATCATGCTGTTTTCTATAGCGGTAATTTTTAAACTCTATCGGTTGATCCTATTTGGTTTCAGTCTAGTCACTGCATTTGTCATCTTCGTTGTGTTTTTTGCCTCCGAAGACTTCTATTATTTTGTGATCGATACGCTAACTTTCCAAAATGCATCAAGCGTTGGCCACGTAGTGGAATGGGTAGTCGCTCTTGAATCTATGATCGAAAATCCCTTCGGCGTCGGATTGGCCATGAGTGGCAACTCCGGTTCTGTTACCGATGAAGTACGGATCGGAGGGGAAAACCAATTTCTAATTTATGGGGTACAGCTGGGATTTATAGGGATGTTTTTATACATACTTATTTTGGGATTTTCGATTAGCCGCTCTATTCGCGTTTTCAGGCTTACTGAAAACGTAATGACGGCCCGGCTTGCTTTTACAGCTGCAGCAGTCAAAACAGGCCTTTTATTTCCCCTTTTCACTGCCAACGCAGAGCTGTTTGCCTATGTAAATTGGATCACTTGGTGGATGGTAGGTTATGCCATGAACGAATATTCCAAAATCAAAGATGGAGCAGCATAGGCCAAAAGTAGTAGTGGATATATTTTACCTGTATGTGGCACAAACAGGGATCAAAACCTATATAGTTACCCTTTGCGATGAGATTCTCAAAAAAAACAACTCCGAATTTGAGTATATCATCAGCCCAAATTATCAGAAAGTAAAGCAAAATCAGTTCTTTCGAGGAAAAACAGCCAAGTGGAAAAACCTGCTTTTTCAGCTGCTTTATTTCTTCAGAAAACAGGTGTCATTGCCGATACTTTCTTATTACCACCAAGCAGCAATTGTCTTCAGCCCTGACATTTTAAGCCCTGTTTTCGCAAAAGGGAAAAAAGTTTCCGTCGTTCATGATACCTGTTTTTGGGATAACCCAGAACATTACCAAAGTCTTTGGCTGAAGTATTACCTCTATTTTTTAGAAAAAGGATTGCAAAAAAATGGGGAAATCATCACTATAACCCAGTTTTCTAAAATGCGGTTACAAGAATTGCCGCCATTTAAATCTATTCCAATAAAAGTGGTTTATCAGGCTTCTGGACTTTCTGAAAACTTAGCCTTATCGGATTTACAAACGAATACACAAACACGCTATTTTCTTCATGTCGGGGTATTGGAGAAAAGAAAAAACTTGGGAACACTAATCAGAGCGTTTGATAGCCTTACAAGATTGGCAGGCTATGAAGACCTCCGTTTGGTTTTGGTAGGACAACGGGGCCCCAGAGAAACTTTAGATGATTACGATCATTTGGTTGAATTGGTCACCAGCCTGGGATTGTCTGATAAAGTCGATTTCACAGGATATGTGAGTCAAGATCAACTCGCTTCTTATTTCCAACATGCCTTGGGGTATGTTTTCCCTTCGGCAAATGAAGGCTTTGGATTGCCGGTCTTGGAAGCGTTTTCTTTTGGGCTGCCGGTCATCATTTCACGACAGGGGGCTTTGATGGAAGTGGCGGGTGATGCCGCTTTGATTTTTGAAACTAGTGATACCGAGGCACTTTTTCAGTCCATGAAGCTTTTGGTGGAAGATCCTGATCTAAGAAAGGAATTGGGTGAAAAAGGGAGAATCAGGTTGGATCAATTTACCGCGGAGAAGTTTTTCCTATCTTTGGAAAAGGCCTTTAAAGAAATCTTGAATGGGTGATTTTCTTGGCAAAGCCATCTCCAAACTTACCGGAATTGACCTAAGAGACTGCCGCAGATAAGAACGGGATAAGATTACAAAATACCCAAATGGTGAAAGAGAATTAGCTTAGATAACTCCAGCCATTTTCACATTTGGTCATTGATAACCGACAGAAAAGAGTAAAAATAGGGGTAGAAGGAAGAAAAAGAATTTTCGAATGCTTTTCTGAGGATCGTTACCTTAAAGATTTTGAAAAGATAGGAGTAGAATTTATTGAAAAATGAGTGCCTAAATGGGAAACAAGCCGTCACCTAATGATCTAAAAGTTGCCATCATGGGCGCCAAAGGCTATCCCTATGTGTATGGGGGTTACGATACCCTTGTCAAGGAACTTGGAGAGCGCTTGCAGGCCAAAGGTGTACAGGTGCGGGTTTACAACCACCGCAATCTGTTCCCCTCCCGACCTCGATTTGTCAACGGCATTGAGTGTATTTATACCCCGGCTATCGAAACCAAAAGCCTAACTCAGTTGAGCCATACCTTCTTTTCGATGGTGCATGCCTGCTTCTCTGACGTGGATGTGATTTTCGTTGTCAATTCGGGTAATGGCCCCTTCGGTTGGCTCGCTCGGATTTTTGGGAAACCCACCGCCATCAATGTGGATGGTCTCGAATGGCTTAGGCCCAAGTGGAAGGGTTGGGGGTCTCGGTATTTTAAGTGGGCCTCCAAAATGGCAACCCAATCCTTCGACCAGATCATCAACGATTCGGATGAGATGCGGCGGGTATACTTGGAACTTTTCAACAAAGATTCTGTGGTCATTGCCTACGGGGCAAACCCAAGGGATGATGTGACCGATGAATCCTTGCAGCGCTGGAATCTCTCCTCTCGGGAGTATTACCTCATCGTGGGGCGCTTGATTCCGGACAACAATGCCGACCTGATTATCTCTGGATTTCTACAATCTGGTTCCAACAAAACTTTAGTAGTGGTAGGAGATGCGCCTTTTTCGGATACCTGGGCACAGCAAGTGAAGCAACTGGAAGGACCCCGGGTCTTGTTTACTGGGTATGTGACCGATCCGCTCGTGCTCGCTTCCCTGTATTCCCATTGTTACGCATATTTTCATGGGCATGAATTCGGGGGAACCAACCCAGCCATGCTCAAAGCCTTGGGTTATGGCTGCGCCATTCTAGCCTTAAACACTCCCTTCAACCAGGAGATGCTTCAAAATGGAAAACACGGGTGGTATTTCGAAAAAACAGCCGATGGAGTAAAAGCCCTGGTTGAACAGGCAGAAGCTGAAGCACTCCAAATGGATACCCTGCGTAAAACTGCCCGTCAAGGACTAACTGAAAAATATTCTTGGGATCACGTCACCGAACAGTACCTGGAAGTTTTCCACAGGCTAGCTAAAAAATAGTCTTTTTATTTGAAGAACTCAACGAAGAAAGCTCCAAACCAAGATTCGACTCCGTTTATTTCCTTGTCCCATTTCGATTACGCGTTGAGATTTGACTCCCACTTTTTCAAGTAGGCCCTGGAAATAGGAAAGATGAGTGGCCTTGGAAACCAATACCGTAAACCAGCCTACCTGGTTTTGAATCGACACACTTTCCTGAATCATTCGGCCAATAAATCCAATTTCACCGCCAGCAGTCCATAGCTCGGTGGCCTGGCCTCCAAAATTCAACACTGGATTTGCGGTTGTCTCCCCTTTCAGGTTTTTGATTTTTCGCTTGCTTCCTTGGAGCGCTACTTCGGCAGATTCATGGAAAGGAGGATTGCAAATGCAGACCTCAAAAAAATCTTCCGCTTCCATCACCGAATCGAAAATCCGCTGGGCATCTGCCTGGAATCGCAAAGACACCTTGCCCTCCATTCTTGGATTGGCGGCAATAAGCGATGCAGCATTGGAAAGTGCTTTAAGATCTATTTCAGTGCCCACAAAGTCCCATCCAAACAAGGAGGTGCCCAAGATGGGATAAATCAAATTGGCCCCCACGCCCAAGTCTAGAAGTCGAGTTCCCTCACCCAGTGGGATTTTTTTGCTATGATCCTTCGCCAGCAAGTCTGCCACATGATGCAAGTAATCCGCCCTACCTGGGATCGGAGGACAGAGGTATCCATTAGGAATATCCCAGTAGCTCAACTCATAATAATGAAGGAGAAGGGCTTTGTTGAGCAACTTTACTGCGATGGGATTGGCAAAGTCAAGGCTCTGCTGCCCGTAATCATTGTCGAAAATAATTTGACTTAATTCGGGCAAGGTTCCCACCAATGCAGCAAGATCGTAACGGCCTTGGTGGATATTTCTGGGATGAAGACCAACCCCCTTATCTTTGCTTTTCATGAATTTAGTTACTAGGTGAGTTGAAGTATCAATAGATTCGGTTTCGGAATTTTTCCTTAGGAATTCTATCTAAGTCAATCAAGTACCCGTTCACCAGGGCATATTCGTATTTACCGTCTTTGGTTAAGAAAAAGTTGGGACTAGCCCCTGTAGTCCAGCCACCTGAATAGGTAGTTGCAGACTTCAGAACCACCAAGGGAAGTCCATGAAGTGCTTTCGCAGTATCTTTTTTGACTTGGATCGCCAGGTATCCTTGGCCTAAGAGTTCCATCGCCTTTTCGACACTTACCTCTTTTACACTTTCAAAAGGCGTAGCGTACACTTTCCCTTCCTTGTACTGTAGCCCAGTGGCATCTAAGGTCTCAAGCCCAAAGAAAACCTGCATGTCTCCCAAGTCTTCTACAGATCCCGCGAAAGAATAGCCCGCCTTACCTTCGACCTCCCTTCTACGGATGCCAAGATCTATGGGGTACATGGTTCCATTTACCTGGACTTGCATCTCCTGAATCACCAAATCCATCAATTGAATTCCATTGTCTGGAATGGCAAAATACTGTTCCGTGGTGTATTGCGTATAGCCACGGGTGGCGATGGTGTACAAGGCATCCAAGAGCAACATAAAATTGATTTTACGGACCTCTTGCTTTTCTGGGTCTCCGACCAAACCTCCTGACTCAATCAAAATCGTACTGGTGCCCCACTTCTGAATATTGTCCCCAAAGGCACGTGGCTCAAATGCATCGTCGTATTTGCCCACTTGTCCAGGAATCAATGCTTGCAAGAGTTGATTCATGCTGGCAATGGTCTGCATCGCTCTACCGCGAACTTCATTGATCTCAGTGGCCTCATTGTAAGCGGGGGCCAGCAGGGAAATAGTCGCCTGCTTGGGCGTATTGACCACGTTGTAGTAGATCTGCTGGTCGTGAAGGTTGAATCCAAACTCAGGCTCAAAGTCATCGCGCGCTTTTTTCAAAACCACCGCCTCAGGAGAAATGAGGGAGATGGCATCCCGGTTCAGGTCAATGTCCAGTGCATTCCTCCGCTTAAAAGCATCGGCCCCATCGGGATTGAGCATGGGGATAAATTTGAGCTGCAATTGGGACTTGAGTAGCTGTCTGACCGCATCGTATGAATCTCCTTTTCCTTCCAGAAAATTGAATAGATCAAACAAGGCCATCGTCGCCGTGCTCTCGTTGCCATGCATCTGCGACCACAGCATCACCTTGGTTTGACCGGAACCCCAGTCCAAGGAGAAAATGGATTTGCCTAAAACAGACTTGCCCAAGGGGTTCACCACAAATTGGACCGAATGCTTTTGGATCAAGGGCTGCAAATCCGCATGGGTGAATCGCCTATCTTTAATTGCCGATTCCCGATACGTTTCAAAGGCATTTTTCAACGCTGAAATTTCAAGTCTTGGTACCGTCGTCTGGGCACAAGCCCCCGCAATTCCCAAACCAAGAAAAAGAACAATACTCAAAAAGTGTCTTTTTAGTGCAGCAACCTGTATCTCCATATTTTTAAACTATTTTCAACTAAAACTAGGGAAAGGACTGCAATAATTCCTTCTATTTTTGTCAAACCCAAAAAAATCTTGCCATGAATTTACATGTCCAAGGCCTTGACCTTCCCCTAAAACACCGCTTTACCATTGCGCATCAAAGCCGAGAAGTACAAGAAACCTTAATCGTCAGGCTAGAAGAAGACGGTCTCTTCGGACTTGGGGAGTCTACCACCAACCCGTTCTACGGCATTACCTTGGAAAACATGAGGGAAGCCTTAGAAAAATTCAAGCCTATCCTTTTGGGAGTGAAATGGAATACTCCTGCTGAATTGTGGGAACTTGGAAAGGAGATTTTCCGGGACAACCCCTTTGCACAATGTGCGCTTGACCAAGCAGCTTGGGACCTGTATACCAAGAAGCAGGGGAAAAAACTGTACGAGTACCTCGACCTGAATCCTCAACGTATCCCAACCACCAACTTTACCATTGGAATCGATACGGTCGAAAAAATGTGCGCCAAACTGCGAGAAGTGGAGTGGCCGATCTACAAAATAAAGCTCGGTACGGATCAGGATTTGGAGATCGTACGAGAACTTCGGAAAAACACGAATTCCATATTTCGAGTAGATGCCAATTGCGCATGGACCGTAGATCAAGCGATTTCTTATTCCGAAGAGCTAGCACTTCTTGGAGTAGAATTTATCGAACAGCCGTTGGCCAAAGATAATCTGGAAGGCATGCGGGAAGTTTTTGCCCAGTCCAAACTCCCAGTGATCGCAGATGAAAGTTGCATCAGCGAATCCGATGTGGAAAAATGCCAGGGCCGCTTTCATGGGGTCAACATCAAGTTGGTCAAAGCTGGAGGAATCACCCCTGCACTCCGCATGATCCAAAAAGCCAAATCACTAGGAATGAAAACCATGGTGGGTTGCATGACCGAGTCCTCCGTTGGCATCAGCGCCATTGCACATATTGCCCCGCTTTTGGATTATGTGGACATGGATGGGGCCATGCTTCTCTCCAAAGACCCTGCCAAGGGCGTGCGCATATTTCCCGAAGAAGTTCGCTATCCCGTAGGTCCAGGCATCGGAGCTGAATTACTTGCTTGACTCCTAAAAACAAAAAAATCCCCGTATCAGGTTGATACTGGGGACTTTTAGTAGTGAAGCAAAGAAGATTAGGCCTCTCCGACAATGAGTTTAAAGCCTTCCCCGTGAACGGTGATGATTTGAACTCGAGGATCATCTTTCAAAATCTTTCTGATTTTACTCAAATACACGTCCATAGATCGTGCATTGAAATAGCTATCGTCACCCCAGATTTGCTTAAGCGCATGACTTCGGTTGACTAACTTATTTATTTCTGATGCAAGGAGGCGGATCAACTCATTCTCTTTTGAGGTCAGCTTGTGCTTGCCAGAAGGCCCTTCAATGTATTGCTCGTCGTAGTGCAGGACAAAGTCTCCAAAGGCATAGATTTTTAAAGAACTAACCTCGGTGGATTTTTGGGTTCGCTTAAGGACAGCTGTAATCCGCAACAGCAGTTCCTCCATGCTAAAGGGCTTAGTCAGGTAATCGTCTGCGCCGATTTTTAAGCCATCAATCACATCCTCTTTTTGATTTTTGGCAGTAAGAAAAAATATTGGCTGATCCTCTTGTACCTTCTTTATTTCTTTGGCCAAGGTGAATCCATCCTTTTTGGGCATCATCACATCAAGAAGACATAAGTCAAACTTGTCTTTTTTAAACTTATTCCATCCCTCTTCCCCGTCGCGGCAAAGCGTGGAGTCGTAGCCTTTCATCTGAAGGTACTCCTGCAGGATCTCACCCAAGTTGGGGTCATCTTCTACAACTAATAGTTTGGCTTTGCTCATTGTTTTTTAGGTAGGTTAATGGTGAAAGTACTTCCTTTTCCAGGTTCAGACTGAACCTGAATATCTCCCTTATGGGCTTCAAGCATCGTTTTAACATAGGATAATCCAAGTCCAAAACCTTTTACATCGTGGACATTACCCGTAGGAATCCGGTAAAATTTGTCGAAAATCTTTCTGACCGCATCACGGCTTATGCCTATTCCCTGATCTCGGAAGGTGATTTGAACTTCCGAACCCAGTTCTTTTACGGCCACTGTGATCCTAGGGTTGGAAGGAGAATATTTATTTGCGTTATCCAATAAATTATTGAAAAGGTGAGTCAAGTGAAAGACGTCTCCTACAATATGAGGGTCTTTCATTTCGTCAATAAACTCAATTTTGCCGCCTCGATTTTCTACTTGAAGGGCAAACTGATCCATGCAGGCCTGCAGCATAGCCGGTAGATGGATGGATTCAAGTTTGAGGCTAAACTCTTTGCGATCCAATGCCGCAGCTTGCAGCACTTTTTCCACCTGACCCACCAAGCGCTTATTTTCCTCTTTGATAATCCCTAGGTAGCGGGTTCGAAACTTGTCCTGATTGCTTAATTCTGGGTCTTGCAAAGCCTCCACCGCCAAGCTTACCGTAGCAAGCGGGGTTTTGAACTCATGGGTCATGTTGTTTATAAAGTCGTTTTTGATATCAGAAAGCGCTTTCTGTCTCAAAATGATGCGAATCGCATAGTAAAAACAAAAAATGATCACCAAAATAAAGAAAATGGAGCTCGAAATTGGAAGCCAAACCTGCCGAAAAACGTGGCTACTTTTCTCTGGGAAATACACATAAATAAAATTGTCATTCCCAAGAATATCATTTGGAAACAACTTGGACTGCAGCCCTTCCTGTAGCAAAACTTGAGGATCACGGATCTCCCCAATACCAATTAGTTTTCCCCCTTCATCAGTCTTTATTCCAAGTTCAAATCTTTCTGTAATTCCCTGCACTAAAAACTGACTTTTCAACAGGCGCCGCAGCTGTACGGTATCCAAACGATCCATAATCGCTTGTTGTCCCTCCGCAAGCTCCGAAAATGCCTGATTCATCAATTCAATCTTGATGTTGGTCTTGCGAATCTTGTCTAGTGCATCATCCGAAAGATTTACTTTAGTCTCAAATTGAGGAACTATCCCCGTGTAAGGTCTAGCAGACTCTCTGGCAAATCTTTGCTTCTGGTTTAAATACTCCATCTGCCGCTCTTTTTCTTGAAGGAGAATTTGCATCTCATCTGGCGTAAACATCGCAGAAGCCACTTCCGGTGTCATGTACGCAAAAAAGTTTTCCAGCTCAGATAAAATCTTCACATCCAACCCTCTGGATAGCAACATTCTACGAAAGGTGCTACTTACCTGAGGAACAGGAGCCAAAAGTAGCGTGTCTACCAAAGACGGGCGGGTGTAGGTCCGGCTGGTATTGATCTGCAATTCGATGGGATCAATTTTTTTGAAAATGGTCTCCTTAAATACTGGGTCCTTGATCAATTCATTGAGCAACACGTCCGACGTTTCACCCTTCTCCAATTCGGCCACTGTTCCCGCAATGGCTTGCAGCGCGTTTTGATCAAAACGCTCCTTATTGATTCGAATGGCGTTGCGTATCCAATAGTACTGAAAGCCCATCAAGCCAAAGCTGGCAAGGGACATCAACACAATAATCAACGTAATGTTGCTTTTGGACATGGTACAAAATTAAGCGGATAGCGGGGGAAGGAGCCCGTATTAACATGTTTTAACGAGTAATCGAAAGAAGTTTCTTTCATATTCCCATTTTTGCCCGTATTCTAGCAGCACGAATTTGTTGGTTTTCTAATTACATATCCAAAAAAAGGAAGGTTATATGCCTTCCTTTTTTATTGTTTCGGTATTTTTGCCCCCTCAATCTAACCTCTTCCACTCGTGCACAAACCCACGCACATACAAGGTGTTGACCTAGAAACACTTTCCAAGGAATTTGGAACACCACTTTATCTGTACGATGGAGAAAAAATTGTACACCAAATTCAAGCACTTCAAACCGCCTTTGCGGCAGTTCCCCTCCGCATAAAATATGCTACCAAGGCGCTCTCGAGCCTTTCCGTGCTGAGCCTTATCCGAAATGCAGGTGCAGAGCTAGATGCAGTTTCCCTTGAAGAAGTTAAACTTGGACTCCTTGCTGGAAGTACTGCTGCGGAAATCATGTACACCCCAAGCGGGGTTTCCTATGCAGAAATCCAAGAAGCCGTACAAATCGGCGTCATGGTCAATGTGGATAGTCTTCCCCTTTTGGAAAAGTTTGGACAAACCTATGGCAGCACCGTACCCGTATGCATTAGACTCAACCCACACATTCTTGCTGGAGGCAACCTGAAAATCTCCACAGGGCATAAGGACAGTAAGTTTGGCATCTCCATCGAACAGCTCCCACAAATCTTGGAATTGGTCAAGCGCTACCATATTCCCGTAGCAGGATTACACCTCCACACCGGCTCTGACATCTACGATGCTGAAGTGTTTTTGAAAGGTGGAAAAGTGTTGTTTGAGGCAGCCATGCACTTTCCTGATTTGAGATTCCTAGATTTTGGAGGAGGATTCAAGGTGGCCTACAGCTCAGAGGACAAGGCAACAGATATCCCAGAACTAGGCCGCATTGTGAGTGCTGCCTTCCAAGAGTTTTGCAAGACCTATGGTCGTCAACTTGAACTTTGGATTGAGCCAGGCAAATTCCTCGTAAGCGAAGCAGGCTACTTGCTGGTTCAGGCGACTGTAGTCAAAGAAACACCAACATTGAATTTTGTGGGGGTAGACTCCGGTCTAAATCACCTCATTCGCCCCATGATGTACGATGCCTACCATGACATCTACAACTTGAGCAACCGCGAAGGAGCAACTGAAAACTACACCGTAGTAGGATACATTTGTGAAACAGACACCCTGGCATCTCAACGTCAGCTGCATACAGTAAAAGAGGGAGACGTCCTTGTCATCCAGAACGCTGGAGCCTATGGCTTTACCATGTCCTCCAATTACAATGCCCGCCTTCGGCCTGCTGAAGTGCTCCTATGGAAAGGAAAAGCGCATCTGATTCGGAAGCGGGAGGAGTTTGAAGACCTCATTCGGAACCAGGAACTCATTCAATGGTAAGCTCTTCAGCAACTTGATTTTTACAAAAGGTTTCCTCGGCTTATCCCATATTCAAAACATTCCCCATCAAAAAGGACTTTAGAAACTAAAGCTCCTTTTTTTTATGACCAAAACCCTGCGCTTGGTGTTGGGGGACCAACTCAACAGCCAACACTCCTGGTTTGCTGTAACCAACCCATCCGTCACTTACTTCATGCTAGAAATGCGGCAGGAGACAGACTATGTGGCCCACCACATTCAAAAAGTCGTTGCCTTTTTTCTGTCCATGCGCCACTTTGCGCAAGCGCTCCAAGAGCAAGGACACCAGGTGTACTACTTGACCTTGGATGATCACCAAAACCTCCAAGACCTTTCTGCCCAGGTGAAGCAGCTCGTAAAAAGCGGAGAATACACCCGATTTGAATACCTTCTCCCGGACGAATACCGCCTAGATCAACAACTGAAGGCCTGTTGTGAAACACTTGGCATCCCCTGCGAGGCGGTGGATACGGAGCACTTTTTAACTTCTCGGGGCTATCTCCAGCAACTTTTTGATGGTAAAAAAACCTACCTCATGGAGAGCTTTTACCGAGAAATGAGAAAAAAATACGAAGTCTTGATGGAAGGAAAGGATCCCATTGGAGGGCAGTGGAACTTTGATGAGGACAACCGGAAAGCGCTAAAAGACCGATCCCTGCTCAAGAAGCCTCGGGTACATCCCAAGCAGGTAGCGCACATTACACAGCTGCTAGAAGCTTCCGGAGTCAACTGCATCGGAAACATTGATCCAGACCACTTTAATTGGCCTACTTCACGAGTAGAGAGCTTGGAAGTACTCCAGTATTTTTGCGAAGAGCTCTTGGTACACTTTGGTGCCTACCAGGACGCGCTCACCACCTGGGACCCGTACTTATTCCACTCCCGACTGAGTTTCTCCCTCAACAGCAAGATGATTTCTCCTCTAGAAGTAATCCAAACTGTCGAGAGGTATTGGCATGCACATCAGGAAGAGATTGGCCTCGCTCAGGTAGAAGGCTTTATCCGACAGATCTTGGGCTGGCGAGAGTACATGCGCGGCATCTACTGGGCCAAAATGCCTGAATTTGCCCATCTAAACTACTTTGGGCACGAGCGAAAGCTGCCAAGTTGGTTTTGGACGGGAAAAACTAAAATGAACTGCCTCCACCAATCCATCACTCAATCCTTGGATTTGGCCTATGCCCACCACATTCAACGGCTGATGGTAACGGGTAATTTTACCCTGCTAGCAGGGATTCACCCCGACGAGGTAGACCAATGGTACTTGGGCATCTACATCGATGCAATCGAGTGGGTCGAAATCACGAATACAAGAGGAATGAGCCAGTTTGCCGATGGAGGCATCGTCGGCACCAAGCCCTACGTCTCTTCGGCCAACTACATCAAAAAGCAGGGCAATTACTGCGGTACTTGCGCCTACCAGGCCGAAAAGAAAACGGGGGAGGGTGCCTGTCCCTTCAATAGCCTCTATTGGCACTTCCATGCCCGCAACCGTGAATTGCTTGAGAAAAATCCACGCATTGGCATGGTCTACCGCACCTGGGACAAGATGAGCAACAAACAAGAACTCTTGGATCAAGCAGAGGATTACTTAGCACATCTCGAAGAGCTGTAGGAACTTCAAATCAATCTCCAATCCACTCCGCCACGAACAAGTTCGTGTCCCGCGTACCGCCATTGTTGCGGTTGGAAGCAAATACCAAATATTTGCCATTGTTGGAAAACACCGGGAAGGCATCGAAAGTCCCGTCATGCGTAATGCGGGTAAGCCCTGTGCCGTCTAGGTTGACCATAAACAGGTTGAAAGGATACCCGCGTTGCGTTTGGTGGTTGGAAGCAAAAATTAACTTCTTGCCAGAGGGGTGAAAGAAGGGGGCCCAATTGGCTTTACCCAAGCTCGTGATCTTGCGGATGTCTGTGCCATCTACATTGGACACATACAATTCCATGTCAGTAGGCTTCACCAATCCCTCTTTGAGAAGGTCTTGGTATTCTTGAATGGCTTCAGGAGTTTGAGGGCGAGATGCTCTCCAGACCAACTTCGTGCCATCGGGAGAGAAGAATGCGCCACCATCGTAACCCAATTCCGTCGTGATTTGCTTCACGTCAGTACCATCAATATTCATGGTAAAAAGCTCCAAATCGCCAGTTCGCATGGAAGTAAACACGATTTTATCTCCTTTGGGAGATACGGTCGCTTCCGCATCGTATCCGGCCTCTTTGGTCAATTGGGAAAGAATATTTCCCTTCATATCCGCGGTGAAAATATCGAAGCTCGGGTAGATCGGCCATACGTATTTGCCATCAGCCCTCCGCTCAGGTACGGGAGGGCAGGCAGGGTCTACGAGGTGAGTAGAGGCATAAACGATTGTTTTATCGCCTGGTAGGAAATAGGCACAAGTCGTACGTCCTAAGCCTGTGCTTAACCTTGCGGGCGTGTTTTTAGATAGATCGTCTTTTTTCCAATCTAGGTAAAACATCTGGTCGCAGGAATTGCCCCATTTCGCGAAGTCAGACTGAAATACCAGCTTGGAGTCGTCGAAAGACCAATAGGCCTCCGCATTGTTGCCTCCAAAGGTAAGTTGCTTGATATTTTTGAGGTATTTCATTTCCTCAGGGTGCAGCAACAAAGAATCCGAAGCAGATCGCTTCTCTTGGCCCACAAGAGTAAGGGCAGTTAAAAACAAGGGGAGAATAATTCCCAGTTGGCGTAAAGTCTTCATGCGTAATCTTGACTAGAAAGAATGTGCCCGCAAAGATACTACTTATTATCTTTGGGCTAAATATCCCGTCCGATGAAACTACACCTTTTGAAATTCCTCCCACTTTTTGTCTTTGCCTTAGTCGTTGGTTCCTGCGATGGACCCCCTACAGATGAAGAATTGTTGACTTCTCTAAAAAAAGACGTGTATTTTCTTGCCGCGGATGACTTGGGTGGAAGAGCCATTGGGACCACAGGTGAGCAAAAAGCAGCAGAATACCTTGCCCAAGAATTTGAAAAGTTGGGTTTGACCCCTAAGGGCACTGATGGGTTTTTTCAAGAATTTACCGTTTCCAAGCCAAGCAACCCACACGAGGAGGCCGTGATTGGCACCGATGGAGCGGGTGTTACAGGTCGAAATGTGGTTGCCTTTTTGGATAAAAAAGCAGAGAAAACCATCGTCATCGGAGCACATTTTGATCACTTAGGCATGGGCGGTCAAGGGTCCCTGCACCGAGGAGATTCCGCGATCCACAACGGTGCCGACGACAATGCTTCAGGAACTGCCGCCCTTTTGGCGCTAGCGAAGATTTTCAAGTACGAAACTTTAAAAAGCAACATCCTATTTATTGCTTTTTCTGGTGAAGAAAATGGGCTTTGGGGCTCCAATTATTTTGTCAAAAACCCAACTATAGACTTGAAGACGGTCAACTACATGATCAACATGGACATGGTGGGTCGTCTCAATCCTGAAAAATCGCTTGCCGTTCACGGAGTGGGTACGAGCCCTAGTTTTCCTCCAGTACTTGACCCCATCAATGCAGATAGCCTCAAGCTGGTTCCTTCCGAATCAGGCGTGGGTCCCTCAGACCATACTTCCTTTTACCTTCAAGACCTGCCAGTGCTCCACTTTTTTACCGGACAGCATGCCGACTACCACAAGCCTAGTGATGATGCAGACAAAATCAACTACGAGGGCTTGGTGCAGGTAGTTCGCTACATCTCTAGATTGATTGCAGGGCTGTACGCAGAACCAAAGTTAGCCTTCACCAAAACCAAAGACTCTAGCGACTCTCCACGATTTACAGTATCCATGGGCGTAGTTCCCGATTACCTTTTCGATGGCAAGGGCATGCGCGTAGACGGCGTTTCGGAAGGCAAGCCTGCACAAGCTGCGGGACTACAAAAAGGGGACATTGTCATCCAACTCGGCGATTCTACCATCATCGACATGATGGGCTACATGCGCGCATTGAGCGTATTCAAAAAGGGCGATTCTACACAAGTTGTCGTGGAGCGTGCAGGACAAAAAATCGCTGCCAAAGTCAAGTTCTAAAAAAGTTATCCACTGATTTAAGCCGTTGGTCTTTGTAGGTCAACGGCTTTTTTTGCAGCTCGTCCGTCCTTATTCGGGATTGCCTATCAAAAGGTCCATTTTTTCCGCTCAACACTTCGTACAGCAAAGACTTGATTTTCTTGGATTTAGGATTCAACTTAAGGATTCAATTTAGCCCAAAGAACCTATGAAAAACAGTAGACGATCCTTTTTACAAAAAGTCGGCGTTAGTTCTGCCGCCTTAGCCGCTGCTCCATTTGCTGTAAATGCCAGCACTGCTCATACATCCACTCAAGAGAATGAGGACGAGCAATACCTACACATCGGAGATGACATCGCTGTGGCCAGCACCAGTTTTGGAAAAGTGAGAGGCTACCAACTAAATGGCGTCTATACCTTCTTAGGGGTCCCCTATGGAGCAGATACCGGAGGAAAAAACCGATTCATGCCTCCCCAAAAACCTAACCCTTGGGAAGGAATTAAAGACACCATATGGTGGGGAAATACTGCTCCTCAAATCATGGACCGCCGCTATGCGAATGCCCACGCTTCTTTTGCGGATCACTGGAACTACGATGACGTATCCGAGGACTGCCTCAAACTAAACCTTTGGACCAATGGATTGGCCGATGGCAAAAAACGTCCCGTACTGGTTTGGCTACATGGTGGTGGGTTCACGAATGGAAACGGCATTGAACAGGATGGCTACCATGGAGAAAACTTTGCCAAAAAAGGAGAGGCAATTTTTGTGTCCATCAACCACCGACTTGGGCCCATTGGATTCACCGACCTCTCTGGTGTAGGCGGAGACAAGTATGCTGCTTCAGGAAATGTCAGCCAACTAGACATCATCGCATCGCTACATTGGGTGCGAGACAACATTGCCAATTTCGGTGGAGACCCTGGCAATGTCACCATCATGGGGCAATCTGGTGGGGGGGCCAAAGTAACTTGCACCATGGCCATGCCTGCCGCCAAAGGTCTCGTCCATAAAGGCGTCGCACTCAGCGGAAGCATGCTCAAAGCCAACGAACAAGAATACAGCCGAAAGCTGGGAAGCTTTGTATTGGAAGCTGCAGGTCTCGGACCAACAGAAGTAGACAAACTTCAAGACATTCCCTGGAGAACCTACATTGATATTGCAAATAAAGCGCTCGACCGCATGCGCAAGGAAAATCCGCTGCCTGGTTTTCGAGGTGGTTTTGGACCCGTTGCAGATGGCGTCCACGTCCCTAAAGGGGAGTTTTTCAGTAGTTCAACGGACCATACCAATGACATGCCGCTGATGATCTGTACCACTTTTCACGAGTGGGGGGCGACACGCACCAATGCAGCACTAGAAGCAGCTGGAGAGTCAGAAATCATCGAAGCAATGAAGTCCAGATTTGCAGACAAGGCCGCCGCTGTTTACCAAGCCTATAAAGCGAATTTTCCAGGCAAAAAACCTGCAGAAATCATGACCCTTGCTGCTTCCAACAGACAGGGCGCTGTCGCTTGTGGAAATGCGAAAGCAAAGCAAAAAGCACCTGTCTACATGGCCTGGTTTGGCTGGGAGCCCAACTTGTACAATGGCCGTATGCGCGCATTTCACTGCATAGACATCTGTTTCTGGTACGACAATACCGACCGCATGTATACCCATACAGGAGGAGGCAAGCGCCCACGGACCCTTGCAACTAAAATGTCTGCCTCCTTGCTGGCATTTATGAAAACAGGCAATCCAAATGGTGCGGGTCTCCCTAACTGGCCCAAATTCACTGTGGAAAAAGGAGAAACCATGGTGCTCAACGATGAGTCCGAGGTTCAAAATGATCCGGATCGTGCCGCACGTGCGGCACTACCAACCGCTTAACTAGCAAAAGGCCCCGCATATGCAGGGCCTTTTTTTACTTTAAAATTTATCCACGTTTACCCTTTTCCAGCATTTGGTTGTAAATTTCGATTCGCTCACTCCACGCCAATCGCAATGACACAATTCAAGAACTATACCCTTCCCTATACCCCATCGCCAGCCTTTTCCAAATCGGTGGCCTATTTTTCGATGGAATTTGCCATCCACCAACCCCTAAAAACTTACAGCGGTGGCCTTGGCTTTCTTTCCGGTTCCCATTTGCGCAGCGCCTATGAACTAAAGCAAAACCTGATCGGCATCGGTATTTTATGGAAGTATGGCTATTACGACCAAGTTCGCAACCAAGACCAAACCTTGAAGGCTGAATGGTACGAAAAGAATTACAGCTATTTGGAAGACACTGGAATCAAGTTTACAGTACTCGTTCACAACCAACCCGTCTGGGTAAAGGCTTTCTACCTTGCCCCAGAAACTTTCCAATCGGCACCTCTTTTTCTGCTAAGCACGGATCTTCCAGAAAATGACTACCTCAGTCAAACCATTACCCATCGCTTGTACGACTCGGATACGGCTGCGAAAATTGCGCAGATGATGCTTTTGGGTATCGGTGGAGCCACACTGATCGATATTTTAGGTTTCAATCCCGAAGTTTATCACCTCAATGAAGCCCATGGGGTGAGTTGTGCCTTTTACCTGATGAAAAAGTATGGGAAAAAAGAGGAAGTCCAAAAGCGCCTGGTCTTCACCACCCACACCCCAGAGGAAGCAGGAAACGAAAAACACGACTTCTACCTTTGTGAAAAAATGAGCTACTTCTACGGGCATTCCCAAGAAGAAGTACGACAGCTTACAGGAATGGAAGGAACCCAGTTCAACCACAGCCTAGCCGCCCTACGCTTTGCTCGCGCTGCCAACGGAGTGAGCAAGCTCCATGGTGAGGTGAGCCGACAAATGTGGGCAGGGTACTCCGAAATCCCAACCATTCAATCCGTCACCAACGCACAGAACTGGAAGTATTGGTCTGACAAACAACTCTACCGTTTTATGGAAGAGGCAGATAATGCTGGCTTTGATGACCGAAAACGCCACCTCAAAAAGCGGGCTTTTGAGATTGTCGCCGACCAAACGGGTAAAATCTTTGATCCAGATGTACTCACTATCGTGTGGGCAAGAAGATTTGCGGCTTACAAGCGACCCGACCTAATCGCCCGTGACCTTGAAAAATTTGAGGCGCTGGTCAATAATACACAGCTTCCCGTCCAAATCATCTGGGCAGGAAAGCCCTATCCCATGGACTATGGTGCTATTTCTGTATTCAATTCTTTGGTGCACCTGAGCAAGCGCTTTAAGAATGTAGCCGTATGTGTGGGCTATGAACTGGCCCTAAGCAAGCGCCTCAAGCAAGCTTCGGACATCTGGCTCAACAATCCTCGCGTACCTCGAGAAGCTTCAGGAACATCTGGTATGACCGCTTCCATGAACGGCTCTGTAAATTTCAGTACAGACGATGGCTGGATCTGTGAGTTTGCCAAACATGGAGAAAATAGCTTTATCGTACCTCAAGCGGACTACCATAATCTTTCCATCGAAGATCAGGACGACCACGATTTGGATCACCTCTATGAGATCTTGACCAACGAGATCCTTCCCCTCTACTACAGCAACAAGCGAAAGTGGCGGGATATCGTGCAGGCCGGCATGCAGGAGGTACAGTCCAGTTTTGAAAGTAACCGGATGGCCCGAGAATACTACGAGTTGATCTACAAATAACCCTTAAAAAACAAAAAGCCCCGTATCGCTACGGGGCTTTTGTACCAGGAGCGGGAATCGAACCCGCACGGCCGATATGGCCACAAGATTTTAAGTCTTGCGTGTCTACCTATTCCACCATCCCGGCTTCCTCTACCGATGTAGAGACTTCAGTCAGATTCTGCTGAACTGAAATGAAAAAGCCCTTTTTCAAGGGCTTTTGAGCGGGAGACGAGATTCGAACTCGCGACCCCGACCTTGGCAAGGTCGTGCTCTACCAGCTGAGCTACTCTCGCATTGTGGATGCAAATGTAATCCCTCTTCATATTTTTACAAGGCATATTCCAAGATTTTTTTCGCCTCCCTCCAATATCTTCCCTCTTTTTCTTGAAAAAACGCCTATTCTCCCTCGTAATTTTAGAAGACCACCCCCTGTCTATTCCATTTTCTTTTTCAATTCATGCAACTTCAGCAAGGCTTCTATTGGCGATATGGTGTTGATATCCAGCTCATCCAATAATTTTTTGGCTTCCGCCAATTTCGGGTCCATCTCAAATAACTGCAGTTGGAAATTTGATTTGGGAACAGTCGCTAGCTTTGCATTTTTTTCCTTTGTGGATTTATCTTTCTCCAAATGCGACATGATCTCAGAGGCACGAAGCACAATTGGGTTGGGCATGCCTGCCATCTGGGCGACATGGATTCCAAAACTGTGCTCACTTCCCCCTTCCTTGAGTGTACGCATAAAGATCACTTTGTTGCCCACCTCCTTGACGGAGACATTGAAGTTTTTGATGCGGGGAAAGTCCGCTGCCAGCTGGTTCAACTCGTGGTAATGTGTGGCAAATAGGGTTTTTGCCTTGCTATTCGGATGCTGATGGAGGTATTCGACAATGGACCAGGCAATCGAGATGCCGTCATAAGTAGAGGTTCCTCTCCCGATTTCATCCATCAAGACCAAACTCCGGTTGGAGAGGTTGTTGAGAATACTGGCCGTTTCGGTCATCTCCACCATAAAAGTAGACTCACCTTTAGACAGATTGTCTGATGCCCCTACTCGTGTAAAGACCTTGTCAATAATCCCCACCCGAGCATAGCTCGCGGGCACAAAACTCCCCATCTGCGCCATCAACACGATCAAGGCCGTTTGCCGCAGCAAGGCAGATTTACCTGCCATGTTGGGCCCAGTAATGATCAATATTTGTTGGCTATCGTGATCTAGGTAGATGTCATTCGGAACATAGCTTTCCCCTACTGGCAACTGCTTTTCGATCACGGGATGCCTTCCTTCCTTGATTTCAAGGGTTTCCGTATTGGAAATCTTGGGACGGCAATAGCCGTTGCTACTGGCTACCTTGGCAAAGGACAACAAGGCGTCCAACATTCCAAGCACCTTCGCGTTTTGTTGGATGGGCACCACATAGGCCGCTGCTTCCAATACCAGCTCCTGAAAATATTTTTGCTCCAGGGCAATCATTCGCTCCTCTGCATGCAGGATTTTCTCCTCGTACTCCTTCAACTCTGGGGTAATGTACCGCTCAGCATTCACCAAGGTTTGCTTGCGAATCCAGCTATCCGGCACCTTGTCCTTGTGCACATGGGTCACTTCCAAATAGTAGCCAAACACCTTGTTGTAGGAGATCTTCAAGGAAGAAATTCCCGTTAGTTGGATCTCCCGTTGCTGAATCTGCAGCAAATAATCCTTGCCTGTATTCGCAAGCCCACGGTATTCGTCCAAACTCGGATCTACTCCGTCCTTGATGACTCCTCCCTGATGCAAAAGCATCGGCGCGGACTCTTGAAGTTCTTTCTCGATTTTTTCTACCAACAGTTCGCAAGGATGCAACTGTTCGGATAAGCGCTTGAGCGTAGGATTGGATTGCGCTTTGAGTACGGCTTTTATGGGAACTACCACATGAAGGGCGCGCTTAATCTGATTTATCTCACGTGGATTGGCTCGCCCTACAACCACCTTGGAGATCAGGCGCTCCAAGTCTCCAGTTTGCTTCAACTGCCCCAACATTTCCTCAATCAGGGAGGGGTTTTGGTAGAAAAAGTCGACAATATTCAAGCGTTCCTCAATGGCCTGCTTCTCCTTTAGGGGGAGAACCATCCACTTTTTGAGCATCCTGGAACCCATTGGCGTCACCGTCTGGTCCAAAATTTGAATAAGCGGCACACCGCCTTCGTGCTGGGGATAGACCAGTTCCAGATTTCGAATGGTAAACTTGTCCAACCACACGTATTTGTCCTCTGGAATGCGGGAGATGGAAGAAATGTGTTGGATGTCCTTGTGCTCCGTCTCCTCCAAGTAATACAAAATCGCACCAGCAGCTACGCTTGCAGCGGGTAAATCCTCTATGCCAAACCCCTTGAGGCTCGTCGTACCAAAATGGTTTTTGAGTTTGTCGTAGGTAAAGTCGTACTGGTACACCCAATCTTCACAGTGGAAGGTGACAAATTCATTTTTGAAGAGCTCAGCGGCAGTTTTTCGAGCTGCTTTGGAGAAAATAAGTTCGGAAGGCGTAAAGCTCTGCAGTAGTTTTTCCACATAGGCTGCATTTCCTTCAGCACACATAAACTCCCCCGTGGAAATATCTAAAAAGGCAATCCCATGTACCTCTTTTCCAAAGTGAATGGAGGCCAGGTAATTATTTTTTCGCGTATCTAAGACTTGATCATTGTAAGAAAGACCTGGGGTCACCAATTCCGTCACCCCTCTTTTCACAATGCCCTTCACCATTTTGGGGTCCTCCAACTGATCACAGATGGCTACTCGATTGCCCGCGCGCACGAGCTTGGGGAGATAAGTGTCTAAGGAGTGGTGCGGGAAGCCGGCCAATTCAATGTGTGAAGCTGCACCATTGGCTCGCCTGGTCAACACAATATCCAAGACCTTGCTGGCCACGACCGCATCTTCGCCAAAAGTCTCGTAAAAATCTCCCACACGAAACAACAGCAAGGCACCAGGATGCTTGGCCTTGATCGCATTGTACTGCTTCATCAAGGGGGTTTCTTGGCCGTCTTTGGATTTGCTCATGGGTGAATTAGAATTGTCGTACTTTTGAATCGGAAAATAGACCTGAAAATAGCCGATTCGATAAGGAAATAAAAGAGATGAAGAAATTAAGCATGGAAGAGCTCGAGCGGCTGTCCGTCCAAGAGTATAAAGAAACCCAAAAATCTCCCCTCATCCTGGTGCTCGACAATGTGCGAAGCCTGAACAATGTGGGTTCGGCCTTTCGAACAGGTGACGCCTTCCGCGTTGAAAAAATTTACCTCTGTGGCATTACGGGCACTCCTCCAAACCGAGAAATTCAAAAAACAGCCCTTGGCTCCACCGAATCTGTAGATTGGGAATATTGCAGTTCTACTCTTGAAGCAGTTGCCCGCTTAAAAGCCGAGGGTGTGTATTGCTGTGCCTTGGAACAGGTGGAAAAATCTACCCCCTTACAACAATTTGCACCCAAAAAAGGCAGCAAATACGCGCTCATCTTTGGCAATGAAGTCTTTGGAGTAGAAGAAGGCGTGCTCAAGTCCTGTGACGAGGTTCTTGAAATCCCCCAGCTCGGCACCAAGCACTCCCTCAACATTTCCGTGACACTAGGTATCGCGGTTTGGGATATGATGGTGAAGCTGGAAGAAATTAGTTGAAGGATAGGGAATGAAGAAATACAATGGAAATACAATAGAAATAATACGAGCAAGCTCGTAGAAATAAGGAATACAATGCGTATTTCAACCTTATTTCACGGAGCGAAGCGAAGTCTATTTCTATCGTATTTCCATGGTATTCCCTACTTTGTACTTGGTACCTAGTACTTTGCCTGCCTGCGGCAGGCAGGTACTTTTAAAACGGATATTTCCCTTCACCAATCATCACATCCGCCACTTGTCTACGAAGTTCCTTGGTGTTGACGAAATCCGGCTTCGTAAATCGCTTCAAGCCCATCAGCATTACTTTTTGCTCGTCGCCTTTGGCAAAGGATACAATTGCCTCTTTCGCGGCAGCCTCCACCTTGTCAATTGCTTCGTACAAGTAAATCCTGGACATCGCTATTTGCGCAGCACAGGCCGCTTCGCCTCGTTGGCTAACTAGCTTCTCTGTGCGTAGCAACACTGACTCCGCAGCATAGATTTCAATCATCACATCTGCCAAGTTCATCATGATCTCCTGCTCGTCTTCAATGCGATCCTGCAAAGCCATGGCGGCCTTTCCGCCTACCATCAAGAACACCTTCTTTAATTTATGAACTAGGTCTTTCTCCATCGCAAATAGCTCGGAGGTATCGATACTTTCAAAGGAAGGAACAGACACCAATTCAGAGGCCACAGCCATAGCTGGTTCAAATAGGTTAATCTCACCCTTCATCGCGCGCTTGAGCACCATGCCTACCATGAGCATACGGTTGATCTCATTTGTTCCCTCATAGATTCGTGAAATACGCGCATCACGGTAGGCACGCTCCATCGGTGCATCAGCCGAGTAGCCCATGCCTCCATAGATCTGCACTCCTTGATCCACAATGTAGTCCAGTACTTCAGATCCATGAACTTTCGCAATAGCACACTCAATCGCAAACTGCTCCATCGCTTTCAACTTGGCTTCGGAATCAGAAAGACCCTGTGCGGCCAATGCACCCATTCGGTCTTCGATGTCTTGGCCTGCGCGGTAGCAAAGCGACTCGGTCGCGTAAATTCGGGTAGCCATCTCAGCCAATTTGGCTTTGATCGCTCCAAAGGTGTTGATTGATACGCCAAACTGCTTGCGCTCGGCAGAGTAGCGAATACACTGGGAAGTCACTGTTCGTGCACCACCCAAGACCCCTGCGCCTAGTTTCACGCGGCCGATATTGAGAATGTTTACGGCGATTTTGAAGCCATTGCCGCGAGCAGAAAGCATGTTGGCAACAGGCACAGGGCAGTCGTTGAAAAACACCTGACGGGTGGATGAGCCTTTGATGCCCAACTTCTTCTCCTCCTCATTCATGGTGATTCCCCCGAAGGTTTTTTCTACAATGAATGCGGTGAGGTTTTTATCGTCCTCGATTTTGGCAAAGACAATGAATAGGTCCGCAAAGCCTGCGTTTGAAATCCACATCTTCTGACCTGTGATCAGGTACTGAGTCCCGTCCGCAGAAAGAACAGCCTTGGTTTTGCCGCTATTGGCATCCGAACCCGCATCTGGCTCGGTTAAGCAGTAGCAAGCTGCCCATTCACCTGTGGCTAGCTTGGGGAGGTAGTGGTGCTTTTGCTCTTCGGTACCATAGTACAAGATTGGCAAGGTGCCAATCCCCGTATGTGCTCCATAGGTGGTGGAAAAAGAGCCCGCACCACCGATGATATCTGCAATCAGCATGGAGGTATTGAAACTCATGCCTAGCCCTCCATATTCCTCAGGAACGGCGATACCAAGCAGGCCCAGGTCTCCCGCCTTTTTGAAAAGTGCAGGCACCAACTCCGGGTGCTTCATGCTGTCAATGGCTTCTACATTAGGATTGATCTCCGTCTCAATAAAATCTTGACAGGCCTGAGCCATCATTTTTTGTTCTTCACTGAATTCCTCAGGAATAAAAATATCCTGCGCTGGGGTTTCTCTCACAAGAAACTCTCCGCCTTGGATGCTGTTGGTTTGTGTTGACATGAGTTGTGTATGTTATGGTATGATATTTCTTAATAGAGGCAAGATTAGAAGCAAGAGCCGAGATACAAGAAACGAGACTTTATTCGTGGTGATACGAGATTAGTATGTTCTACGAATTTCCACTTCGAAATTCTTCAATCAGCGTTCAGCGTTCGACATTTAGTAGAAGCAAGAGATTAGAAGGAAGAGCTGAGACAAATTGTAGTCTCATTGGGTTTCTGCTGACTGAATAGCAGCAGAAATTTAGACTAATCTCTCCTTTCTTGCCTCTTGTTTCTAGAAGGAGTCTAATCTCTTGTCTCTTGGTTCTAATAGTCTCTTCCTATTTCAATAATTCGTATACCCCCGCCACTCCTTGTCCGCCGCCGACGCAAGCGGTTACGAGTCCGTACTTCTTGTTTTGCCTACGGAGTTCATTGAAGAGCTGAATGGAAAGCTTGGCTCCAGTACATCCCAGCGGGTGTCCCAAAGCAACTGCTCCACCATTGACGTTGATAATGCCTGGATTCATATCCAAAGACTTCATCACGGCCAAACCTTGTGCGGCAAAAGCCTCATTCAACTCAATAAGGTCAATGTCCTGCAGTCCAAGACCCGCCTGCTTCAGCGCCTTGGGAACCGCCTCCTTGGGTCCAATACCCATGATTCGCGGATCCACCCCTGCCACCGAGTAAGACATCATGCGCGCCACAGGATCCAGTCCAAGTGATTTCATCAAACGCTCTGACATCACGACCACAAAGGCTGCTCCATCGGAGGTCTGGGAAGAGTTTCCTGCTGTCACCTGACCACCCATTCTAAAAGCGGGTTTCAGCGCAGCAAGGGCTTCCATAGTCGTACCTGCACGAGGACCTTCATCTGTGTCTACCACATATTTTCGGGTTTTCTTTTTTCCTTTTTCATCTAGGTAGGTTTCTTCTACCTCCACAGGTACGATTTCGTCTTTAAACTTACCAGCGGCAATCGCCGCAAGGGCTTTTTCGTGAGAGCGCACCGAAAATGCATCTGCCTCTTCTCGGGTGATGCTGTAGTCCTTGGCAAGCTCTTCAGCAGTTAATCCCATGCTGAGGTAGTAAGATGGGTGTTGCGAAGCAATCTTCCAGTTGAGCGCCGTCTTGTAGCCCATCATAGGCACCAAAGACATGGATTCGGTTCCTCCTGCAATGATGCAATCGGCCATTCCTGCTTTAATTTTTCCTACTGCTAGTGCGATGGCCTCCAAGCCGGAACCACAGTAGCGGTTCATCACAAATCCAGGAACATCCATTCCTAGGGCTAGGAGTGAAATCATTCGACCCATTTGCATTCCTTGTTCGGCTTCAGGAACAGCGTTGCCTACGATGAGGTCATCGACTAGTTTGGGTTCCAGTCCAGGAGTATTGGCCAACAAATGCTTGATCACATCTGCTGCCAAATCATCCGGGCGATAAAAACGAAATCCCCCTTTTTTGGACTTTCCAACTGCTGATCTATATCCGTTTATAATGTACGCATCCATATAAATTAAATTTTTTTGTTGTCTATTT
>Ga0208788_1000064_pt1 | contig 60222 bp, 60 predicted proteins | sample Wag4_2014_7_11_3_FD_187363 | JGI IMG/M metagenome (GOLD analysis project Ga0208788, IMG submission 187363) | Fresh water mixed with fracking chemicals microbial communities from Ohio, USA - Utica-2 Time Series FC 2014_7_11 (SPAdes) (version 2) ... | reverse complement strand
ATGAGAGCCACTCCTCAATGCGCTGCCGGCTCAGGCTGCTTCGAATGACCACGCTCTGCTGCACGATGGGAAGATCCTCCTCCGAAGTGGACTCGACCCAGGAAAACCGCTGGGGTGGGTCACTGGCGACCCAAGGGGGCAGCCACTCCGGTGCACCCTCAACGCGCAAGGCTGGGCCCTCGAGGGGAATATCCACAGTTCGCCCAAATTGATTCGAGCGCATGACCACGCGGTCGAGCCTGATCACCCCCCCCCGCGTGGGCATGATCTGCCAAGTCCATTCCGTCCCGCTGCAAGTTACCCCCTTTTGCGCAGTCTCAATCGCCCGCTCTGAGACAAGCTTGGCTAACAGGTCTGGATGGCTGGGCAACACAACAGGCTCCCATGCAAATCGCCGTGCATCACAGATTTGGAGCGATAGCGTGGCGCGATTCGTTGCGCGCAGTAGGGGCTCAGAGGTGACCCAGTAATAAGGAAAATCTGCAGCGTGCAGAGACGGGCTCATTCCAATCGAGACCAGCGCGAGAACACACCGCCAGATCATGGCCGCGTCTCCGCTTGCTCCCGCTGCGAGAGCAAGCCCTTCAACAATGTGGCGGTGTCCTCTGCGAGGCGATCGAGCTTCACTGTGGCATTGCGCGCGGCGTCCTCTGGAATCACCCACCTGCGTGCAGCTTCAAGCGGTCGCGCGCTCGAGGGCTGCGCGGTAACCGCTCGGTCCGGCAAACGAGCGCTGGCACTTTGTGCTTGGGGCTGGGTCACAGGGTCTTCACGATTGAGATCCGCCTCTGTTGCTCCGTATCCATCGATCTGGACCTGCCCCATTGCTGCAGTTCCTCTGCGTCCCCGAAGGTCGGTCTGAGCTCCCGCTGCGGCCCGGGCAGCAGCGCGGCGCCCTAGAACATAGTCAAGGTTCTGTTGCGCAGCCGTGTCATGCGGGTTATGACGTAAATAGTTTTCCCAGGCGGCTTGCGCAACATCCCAGCGCTGCTGATGACTCCAAGCAAGGGCTAGATTGAACAAGGCCGCCTGACTGAAGGTAGGAGACCCAAGGCTCAATACACGCTCAAACGACACAACGGCCGAGGCATGCGACTGACTGGCCAAGCGCGCGAGCCCCTGATCAAATGCCTGCTCCACTAGGACTCGATCCGATGCTTGCAATGGACGTGGCATCGGTTTGGTGAGCTCAGCAGCCTGAAGACCACCTGACATTATCAGGCTCGTCAAGACGAGTCCGATGACAAGCGACCCGAGAGAGGTCGGAACAGAGGCGAGCAACACGAGAAGCGCCAAGCCGCATGCAACCCACTGCCAGGAGTCGGCACGCTGCTCATTGGCCTCAGAGTCGCGACGGCCCGGCTGATCTGCCAGTGCATTCGCGAGCATCTCGGTATTGACCTCAAGCACGAGGCCATCTCCCAACAGGGATGCATAACGCTGAGCGCGAGCAATTGCCAGCTTTCGCCCCTGAGTTGGATCCATCCCCTCTCCCATCACACGCTCGACCAACGCCTCACGATGGGTCGTGAGTTGACTGAGCATGCGCTCAAGTGCACGACGGTCTTGTGCAAGTGGCAGCGCAAGCCCGGGGCTATTGGCGGCAACGACAACTGCAATGCCTGCCTCCGGGTTTTCCTTGGCGAACTGCAACAAGGCAAGACGGTGCGCCTGGCGCCTGGCAGCACTGGGTTCAAAGAGGTCGAGCACTGCGACAACCGGTCTTGAACCAAGATCGGACTGTTGCGGCAACTTGTGCTCCATCAGGTAGACGAGCACCAGTCCGAGCAGGCCTGCCGCGATCCAAAGACCCACCCTTACAACATGGCGCCAGCGGGGCCTGCCATCTGATCGAACCAATGACCACGCTCGGAGCTTAGGATCGATAAGGTCTCGGGTCCGATTCCGCTGCAATAAAAATGACAGAGCGGCTATGAGCCCTGACGCAAAGACCAGCAAAGGCGATAGCCAGACACTAGGCGCTCTCTGTGGCGGAAGATCCATCAGCGGCGTGAGCCCATCGAGATCTGAGAGGACCTGTTTCAGCTCCGTGGCCCGACTCACCTGCCAATACTGACCACCCGTCAAGGCTGAAATCTCATCGAGCGAGGGCTGATCAATTGGCCTCCCAGCCGGTGAGCCAAACTGAATTCCATGAATAGCAATGCCCTGTTTGCGTGCAGCAGCGACGGCCTCCAAAGGCGAGAGGCTGCCACTATTGCTCTGCTCGCCGTCTGAGACCACCACGACGGCCGGCTGCTGTTGTGCATTGGGCACGCGCGCAAGCGCCTGCAAAGCGAGTCCAAGGGCGTCTCCCAAGGCGGTGTTGTCGCCCAGCGTGCCAATCTGAATCCTGGAGAGTTCCGAGCGCACCAGCGGTTGATCCGTGGTGGGCTCGAGCATGACAGCTGCCGACGACCCAAAGGTGATGAGGCCAAATGCGTTCTGTGGTCTTGCCTCGATCCATTCACGCAGAAATGCTTGTGTGGCCTCCATGCGTGTGACACGGGCGCTGGGGTCCAGATCCTCAAGTGTCATGGTCAGTGAACTGTCGACCAGCAACATCACGGGCCGGCCCTGCTGTCCACCTGGCATCTGTCGACCCAACAGAGACAAGTCTGTTGCGGCCAATATCAGCAGCGTAGCTGCAAGACCTCGCAGAATGATGCTGATCCATAGCTTTAATGGGAATGCAGACGTCAGATGAGAATCAAGCAGATGCAGCGTGGGCAGCCTTAGTCGCTCCCGGGCTGTAAACATGTGCTGCCGTTTAAACCACACCCAACCCCAGAATGGCGCCAAAGCAAGAAGTCCAAGTAAAAACTCCGGCGAACTCCACACCATCATGACGCTCCATCCAACTCAGAGAGGTCCTCATGGGTTGAGCAGAGCATATGCACACCCATGCCGGCATCTGTGAGGCTTTGATGCTGCCGCGCCACAGTCTGCCTCACCACACGGGCGTAATCTCGCCGCCACTGGCTGGCGTCACCACGGATCCAATAGGTCTCACTCGGTCGAGAGCCCACCAAACTCACCAGGCCGGGGAGTTCAAATTCGCGCTCGAGTGGGTCGCTGATGTGGAGTGCGAATACCCTGCGACCGTGAGAGAGCGAAGCTGCCGCGTGCAGATGCGCCTCCGTAACCCAGAGAAAGTCTGAAAGTAGGAATACACGGGCACCCGCGGGCACCTCCTCGGCGAGCCTTTGCAACCGCTGAACATACCTCTGCTCATCGCGTACCGACCCAGACCAGGGCTCTTCAACTGGCGGTGCGGCAGTCGTCAAACGCTCGACTGCACGCAGCCATTGGTCGTCGCCATGAAAGGGGCCCATCCAGTCGTCTTGCTCATCCCACAGCACCAGGCTGACCGCTGCGCCTTGAGCCAAAATCTGGGTACCCAGCCAAATTGCTGCGCGGGCAGCCTGCGCAACCTTGAGACGCGTACGGCTGCCAAAGCGCATGGTGCCGCCTCGATCGACCACAAGCACGCCCATCGGTTGGCGCTCCTCTCGATAGGTTTTGACGTAAGCATGACCCAGCCGCGCAGTGCTCCTCCAATCCATGTCTTTGAAGGCATCGGAGGGGGAGTAAGGTCGAGACTCCTCGAAGTCGAGCCCCTGCCCCAACCGAGTGCCCGGCCAATCCCCTGCACGGTGCCCATGCACCTCGGAGCGCTCTGCAGATCGAACACTCAGGCGCGCCAACACCATTAAGTGCTCAATCTCCGCGTCAGTGAGAAGTGAGCCGTTGGTCGTCATATTGAGCGGGCCGAAACTCAGGGCGTGGGAACCGTGTCGATTAATTTCTGGATCAGGTCATCTTTGCTGGTGCGCTTAAGACTGGCCTGTAAGCTCAGGCTCATGCGATGACGCAGAATGTCCGGAGCAAGCGCCTGGACATCGTCGGGTTCAACAAAATCTCGCCCGCGGATATAGGCGAGCGCCGAGCATGCCTCACTCAATGCCAGCACAGCGCGCGGGCTTGCACCAACCTCGATACATCCCGCAAAAGACGGACAGAGAGACCCAGGGTCTCGTGTGGCGCGCACCAGTCGAACCATGTAATGCGCAACCTCATCACTCAAATGCACCTGCTGCACCGCGTGTCGCATCTGCATGAGGTCGTCGGTTGATAGCACTGCATCGAGTGCGACCCGGTGCAGTCGATGTCGACGAAGGATCTCTTGCTCCTCAGTTTCGCTGGGGTAATCGAGGATGACTTGAAACATAAAGCGATCAAGCTGGGCCTCCGGGAGTCGGTAGGTGCCGGCCTGCTCAATGGGATTCTGTGTGGCCATGACCAGAAAAATGGGCGAGAGCGCGCGTGTCACACCCCCCGCCGTCACTTGGCGCTCCTGCATAGCTTCGAGCAGTGCGCTCTGAACCTTCGCAGGCGCACGATTGATTTCGTCCGCCAACACAATATCGTTGAAGAGAGGCCCCTCAATAAATCGGAAATCGCCCGTCTTTGCCTCGTACACCTCAGTCCCGGTGAGATCGCCTGGAAGGAGGTCTGGAGTAAATTGAATGCGCTTAAATTTTGCGTGAACCGCCTGGGCAAGCGCCTTGATCGCCGTGGTTTTTGCGAGGCCCGGCAGACCCTCCACAAGCACATGGCCGCCAGCCAACAGGGCGATCATGAGCCGCTCAAGCAGTTCAGATTGCCCAACCATGACAGATTCCAAATGGCTCTTGAGAGCCTGGATATGCGCCTGACTCACGATACTGTGCTCCTCTCTTTTACAACGATAGGTTACTACCTCTTACCCCGGGTTATCCCGGCTCCGCGAAGGCAGCTGCTTTCCCTACAGTCGACAATCGACTTCTAAAGGACCCTCATGCAGCCCCTTGCTCTCGCAGGCATTCGCGTTTTGGACTTGTCTCGTATTCTCGCTGGACCGTCTGCCGCACAGTTACTCGGGGACCTCGGTGCTGATGTTGTGAAAGTCGAGAAGCCCGGCGAGGGTGATGACACCCGAAAATGGGGGCCGCCTTACGTGCCCGGATCCGACGGTAAGCCAAGCTCCGAGAGCACGTATTACCTATGCGCTAACCGAAACAAGCGCTCAATTGAAATCGATCTCGCCTCCGCAGAGGGTCAAGCCTTGGTGATGCGCTTACTCGAGAGAGCGGATGTCGTGATCGAGAACTACAAGGTCGGTGGCCTCAAAGCTTATGGACTTGCTTACGAGCAAATTAAGAATCAGTTCCCCCGGCTCATCTATTGCTCGATTACAGGTTTCGGTCAGACAGGGCCCTATGCCAAAAGAGCGGGTTACGACTTTCTCATCCAAGGTATGGGCGGCATCATGAGCATCACGGGGGAACCCGGCGCAGGCCCCATGAAGGTTGGTGTGGGGATTGCCGATGTCATGACGGGTATGTACGCCACGACAGGCATTTTGGCGGCACTTCATCATCGCAATCAGACGGGCAAAGGGCAGCATATTGATGTCTCGCTGCTGGACACTCAGGTCTCATGGCTCATCAACGCAGGCACAGCCTTCCTCAATTCAGGGCAGAACCCGCCCCGACTGGGGAATGGGCATCCAAGTATTGTTCCTTATCAGGTCTTTCCGACCGCTGACTTCCCCATGATTATTGCTGTGGGCAATGACGGACAGTTCCGCAAGCTCTGTGAGGCCATGGGCAGGCGCGAATGGGCAGAAGACGATCGCTTTAAGCTCAACTCATCGCGTGTTCGTGAACGTGAGGTGCTCATTCCGCTCATGCATGAGGTGCTCCAGACACGACGTCGCGACGATTGGATTGCCGCGCTGGAGGGCCTGGGCGTGCCCTGTGGCCCTGTGAATGCGATCGATCAGGTCTTTGCCGATCCACAAGTACAACATCGTGGGGGCATTGTGGAACAACCCCACCCGCTCTCTCAAACAGGCACTGTTAGAACCATGGGAAACCCGCTCAAACTCTCTGAAACACCCATTCAATATCGTCACGCACCTCCCGTTCGGGGACAACACCAGCAAGAGGTTCTCAAGGAATGGCTTGAGGTTTCTGAAGACACAGATCGCCTATCGCCCCTTGTCTGAATAGGCGGACACACGTTCCGCATTGATCTGATAACCGGTGACCCCCTGGCTCGTCGTGGTGCGAGTGATCTGCAGGGTGCCCTCAACCCATACGGTGGACATACTCTCCGGCACCTTTGAACCGGAGCTACCTGAGGTGGGTATAACCAGGATGATCTGGTTTGCAGGTGGCGGCGGTGTGTGAATGCAGGCCCCAAAATAGGGCACCAAGAGGAATTCTCGCTGCGCATCGCGATTTGCATCGAGCGGCACAACATAGCCTGCGATCTTGATGCGTTGACCAGCGTACTTTTCAACCACGGGCGCAGCATCCCATTTCTCACGAAGCTTGGTCATGGCCCGATCCGCCTGTGGCGACCCATCTTTAAGAAACCCAAGCCGTCCCAGGGCGAGCATCTCTGCTTGGATTTCCTTAACCCATTTAACGTCCATCAGGTCATCCCAGTGAATGACCTTCGCCTCCTGCGCAACCGCTGCAGCAGGGAGCATGAGCATTGAGAAGAGTAAGGAAGTCGCTCGGTGCAGTAGCGTTTGCCTAGACATATGGTGGGTTTAGTCCGTCTTTTAGACTGAGTTGGTAAGCTCGCCAAGCAGGTATCAGACTTACCAGAGCTGAGAGTAGAAGCGACGCACCCAAGGCCCACCAGCCCTCCTTGGGTACGCTGAGGATTTCCAACACAATGCCGAACTCAACCCGCATCCAATCGAAGGCTATAAGCACCAGTACCTGCTGGGCCAGAGCCCCCAGCAACAGCCCAAAGCTACACACGAGCAAAGACTCAAGCAGGACCATAAAAAGCACGCCCTGTGGCCGAGCTCCGATTGCTCTGAGCACCGCAAACTCCCGCCGACGTAACGACAATGACACCAGCAAAACTGCGCTCACGGACATCACGCTGGCAAGCACCACCAGTCCCCCGACCAGAAATAGGCTGCTCTCACCAATGGCCAGAGCCCTCCACAACTCATCGAGCGCAACACCTGGCAGAACAGCCATGAGGGGCTCTCCCGGAATAGCCTCAATCGCCCGCTGCACAGCGAACACCCTGGTGCGCGACTCAAGCCCAACGAGCAGGCTGGTCACCTCAGTCGGATTGAGCTCCTGGATGGCGGCGGCTCTGGGCGCGGGCTCGTGATCCACCATTCGCCCTCCAAGCCCCTGAAGCTCACCAATACCCCACCCGAGATGAATCGCCTCAAACCCCTCAACCGACACCAGCACCGCTCGATCGACTGGCCCGCCTGTCGGCGCGAGAATACCCACCACGGTGAATGGGGACTGGGTATGTTGATGAGACAAAGGGCCTCCAGCCCCATGAGTTAAGACAATGGCATCTCCAACCGAATGCCCAAACCTCTCCGCAACATCCGCTCCTAGAACCAACTCAAACACAGATTTGAGTCCCAAATCTCTTGGGTCAGCGAAAGCCCGACCTGCTGTCCATTGAAGCGATTCGGCACGAACCCTGAAACGCTCAAAAAATTCGGTACGCGTACCCCACACGGCAAACCCGCGATAGCTGTCCCCATGCTGAAGGGGGAGCACCCAGGACACCCCAGGAACAGCTGCGACTCGCTCCTCGGTATCTGCCGGAATATTTCGAGTGGGGCGCCCGAGCTGAAACACGCTGTACATGAGAAGCTCGGTTGCGCTTCCCCTTGATCCCACCAGCAAATCAACTCCACTTACTGCGCTCGAGAAACTGCCCCTCGCGTCTGCTCGGATCTGCGCCACCATCAGAAGCAGCGTCACAGAAACAGCGACAGAAAATACGACGAGGGTGAGCGCTGCTCGGCGTGACCAGGCACTCGCAAAAGACAGCGAAAGCCAACGACTCATGTATCGCCCCCCTCGACTCCCAGGATGAGCGTCTGATCAAAGGATGGGGCCAGTCGAAGGTCATGACTCACCATGACGAGTGCGGCGCCCTGCTCCTCACGTGTCCTGAGCAGGAGCTCCAGGAATAACAGCCGATTGCTCTCGTCAAGCGCGGAGGTGGGCTCATCTGCAATGATCAAATCTGGGTTACCCATCAGCGCTCGGCAGACCGCAACACGCTGCTGCTGACCAACAGACAACTGGTGAGACCTCTGGCGCCAAAACGACCGCTCTAGCCCTAAGGCGTTCAGGAGGTGCTCCGCCTGTTGCCGCTCTGAGCCATAGCGCGCGCGTGATGCTTGTCTGCGGTAGGCAGAGAACGACGTCGGAAGGCATACATTTTCAAGAACGGAAAGATAAGGCAGCAAATTAAATTGCTGAAAGATGACGCCAAGGTAGTCTGCTCGCAGGCGATCACGTGCGGCTGGCGAGGAGCGGGAGAGATCTTGGCCCACAACCCTGCACTCGCCCGATTGAGCCTGCAAGACTCCGCTCAGAAGCGCCAGCAAGGTCGATTTACCTGAGCCGCTGTTGCCCGCAATAAAGAGTGTGCCCCCGCTAGGGACCTCCAAATGATCAATTGAAAGGAGGGAGGGACACGACGGCCAACCGAACTGTACCCCCGATAATCTGCAGACCGGTTGGACTGTCGCATTCATAAGCGCCAACGCCCCCTCACTCCCTCCAGAACTCGATCGTAAAAATTGCCAAAAACGCAATCATTTCGAGCCGGCCGATGATCATTGCGAGGCTCAACACCCCAAGTTCGAACCCATCAAAAATTGAAAAATTTCCAGCCGGCCCAATCTCCGCTAAGCCCGGGCCGGTATTGTTTATACATGCTACGACCGCGCTGAATGCAACATCTAGACTATTGTCCGTGGCCAGCAAGGCAAACGTGAGCACCAAGACGGATGCTCCATAAACCAACATAAAAGCCATTACTGAGAATATCGTCTCATTGCGCACAGCCTCACCATTTATAATCAAAGGGTGGACTGCGCGGGGATGCAGCAGCCGGAAGATCTCTCTGCGTACCTGCTGAACGAGAATGACCAAGCGCGCCATTTTAATTCCTGCGCCGGTGGATCCTGCGCTGGTGGAGATCCCGGACAGCAGCAACATGAGCACAGGCGCAAACACGGGCCATTGTGCAAAATCCGCTGTAGCGTATCCCGTAGTCGACGCGACGGAGACCACATTGAACATCGCCGTTCGGATCGCCGTAGTCGGATCCGGTATGACCGCATGGGCAAGCAAGATGCCGGAGACCAAAAGGCCCGACACAAACATGATAAGCATGCTGCCTCGCCACTCTGGGTCGCAGATGACCATCCTCGCGTCTCCCCGAGCGAGCGCAACAAAGTACAAAGCAAAGCTCCCGCTCGCAATGAACATGTAAAAAACGCAGATCCACTCGAGGGTCGGAGACTTAAAGGCTCCAAAGCTTGCATCGTAAGGCGAGAGCCCACCCAGGCTCATGGTAGAAAACATATGGAGCCACGCGTCGGCCCACGACATGCCCCCGAACCTGTACGCGAACAAGCAGGTCAACGAAATGAGGCAGTAAACACCCCACAGTCCCTTTGCAGTCTCGGCAATTCGCGGCGTGAGCTTCACCTCCTTTAGCGGTCCAGTAGATTCCGCTCGAAAGAGTTGCCCGGCACCCGAACTAACCATGGGCAGGATGGCCACCGCGAGAACCAGAATGCCCATGCCGCCAACCCACTGAAGGCCGCAACGCCAGAGGTTTATGGCGTAGGGAAGGTGATCGAGCCCCGTGAGGACGGTCGCGCCCGTGGTAGTGATTGCTGAGACCGCCTCAAAGTACGCAAACGACGCTGAAATTGGTGCGCCAGCGTTTAGAAAATAGATGTAGATCGGGACTCCGGCAAAGGCCGGGAGCACGGTCCAACACAAGGAGACTAAGAGGATGCCATCACGTGCACGAAGGTCGGGGAGGCGAAGTGAGAGACCGTTGGAATAGATGAGTAAACTCAACCCGAACCCGAAACAGATGACCCCGCCGATGATGAAGGCGTCTCGGGATAGAAACTCACCGACGAGCGCGCTGACCGCTGTCGGTACTCCGAAAAGGAGGGAGAAGCCAAGAACAATCAGGGCAAAAAAGGGCACTACACGTTGCAGTGTGAGCATGGCGGAATTATATTCCCCACGACGTTCCCATTTCTCTCATCAAGGTTCTTATGCCGAGCAAACGCATCCTCATCGCCCAAGGTGGGGGCCCCACCGCAGTCATTAATCAGTCTCTCGTGGGGGCCGTTCTGGCCGCAAGGCAATGCCCGAGCGTCGAGATTGTTTATGGCGCTCGTCATGGCGTTCGAGGCATCATTCAACAGGATCTCCTCAATCTGTCACTTGAGACAGAGGTGAACCTGGAGGCCGTCGCCCATACGCCCTCCTCTGCACTTGGCTCAACACGCGATAAGCCCGATGAACCTTATTGCCAGAAAATCATGCAGGTGCTCAAGGCCCACGAGATTTCGCATTTTTTCTATATTGGGGGAAACGACTCGTCGGACACTGTGCGTATTGTGGCTGAGCAATCCAAAGCAGCTGGTCATGCGCTCTCTGCCGTACACATCCCCAAGACCATCGACAACGACCTCATGGGTAATGACCACACCCCTGGCTTCCCCTCTGCTGCAAAGTTCGTAGCGCAAGCATTCGCCGGAGCCGACCTCGACAATCGGGCGCTGCCTGGAGTGTATGTCGCTGTGGTCATGGGAAGGCATGCGGGCTTTCTCACGGCGGCATCAGCTGCAGCGCGCGTAGAGGAGGACGATGGCCCACATCTGATTTACCTCCCAGAGCGCAGCTTTTCCATCGAAACCTTTCTGATGGACGTCAAGCGCGTGATGGGGCGCTTGGGTCGCTGCGTGATTGCTGTCTCAGAGGGCGTTCATGATGCATCGGGTGAGCCCATCATGGCCAAGCTCATGGCGCAGCGACAAGGTTCAGCCGAGACGGATGCTCATGGAAACGTGCAGCTCTCAGGCTCTGGGGCACTGGCGGACCTTCTATGCGATGAAATCAAGGCCAAACTTGGTTTGAAACGAGTCCGCGGAGACACCTTTGGATACCTTCAGCGCAGCTTCCTCGGATGTGTATCAGACGTCGATGCCAGAGAGGCGCGCGAAGTGGGCGCCTTTGCGGTGCAGTGGGCCCTCTCGCAGTCGTCACAGGGCCCAGTGACTGGAAGTGTCGCTATAGAGCGGGTGGGCGCTTACCGCACCCAACTCAAAATCCAGCCGCTAGAAGCGGTTGCGGCGAAGACCAAAGTCATGTCGGAGTGCTTCATCCATTCCCATGGCAACGACGTCACCCCTGAGTTTCTCGACTACTTGCGTCCCTTGCTGGGCTCCAGCTTTCCAGTTGCGAGTCGTCTGCGCTCCCCTGCCATCGAGCGAAAGTCCCTAGGCTAGTGCAATGGCCGCTGAATCGCTTTAGGCACAAACTGCAAAGCAATGGCCGCCAACACCAAACAGACCCCCGCGAGCTGAATGACATGTCCGGGGTTTCCACCCAATAGCGAGTCATAGATCAATGGCAGCGTGAGCATTTGAATCAGCATCGGGATGACAATGAACATATTGAAAATACCCATGTAAACACCCGCTCGCTCGGGCGGAATGCTCCGCGCCAACATGACATACGGATTTCCCATAATGCTGGCCCACGCCAATCCAATACCGACCATCGGAATGAGCAACAAGAGCTTGTCTTGCAACGTAGGCAAGATCCACATGCCGACACCGGCCATGAGCAGACACACCGTATGCACCCTAGATGCACCAAACCTCAGGGAGATGGGGACCATAGCGAACGCGGCGAGAAAGGCAATAAAGTTGTAAAACCCTCCGAGCTGCCCGTTGAGCAGAGCGGCCTGCCTGAACTCTTCGGTGAGCGGATCGCTGGTTTGGAAGACCGTTAGCGCCAAGGTGGGGACGATATAGATCCAGTAACACATCATGCCGTACCACTGGAACAACTTCATCCACCAAAGCCGGCGCATAACCAACGGCATCTCGCGAAAGGCAGAAACGAGGTCTTCCACCATAGTCTTGAATCCCAGCGGCTTCGCACGCATGACGCGAAGCTCGTCTTCGGAGAGCGGCAACTCTGGAACGGAGCGAATGCTCCACCACACAGTAAAGAAAGATAAGACCGCGCCCACCATGAAGGCAGCGTAAGTCGATTGCGGAATATTGTTTTCACCCACAGCTGAGCTGCTCAGGCCGGCCATCACAAAGAGGGTTGGTGTGAGATATGCGAGAGTCTGAGCCAATCCCGTAAAGGCGCTCTGAGTTAGGAATCCTCGCGTTTGTTGCTCGAGCCTGAGCCGATCGGAGACATATGCGCGATAAGGCTCCATGGTGACGTTGTTAGCGGCATCCAGAATCCAGAGGAGCCCAGCAGCAAACCAGAGCGTCGGGCTCATGGGCATCAAGATCAGACCTAAGCTACAGAGAATGGCCCCAATCAAAAAATACGGCGTGCGACGCCCCCATCGGGATGTCGTTCGGTCGCTCAGGGCCCCAATAATGGGTTGGACAATCAGACCGGTCAGCGGCCCAGCAAGCCAGAGCAGCGGCAAGGACTTTTCGTCTGCGCCAAGCGTCTGGTAGATCGGGCTCATGTTGCTCTGCTGAAGCCCGAAGCTGAACTGAATGCCTAAGAATCCAACATTCATGTTGACGATCTGCCAGAACGACAACAGCGGTTTCATACGCCACTCCAGAAAAAAAAGGGGGAGGCCCCTTTCGGAACCTCCCTGCTGAAAACAGGATGAACTGCAGAACTTAGGCGGGTGAATGCCTTGCCGCCCATCCTGCCACCACGATCAATCAGAAGCTGTACTTCAAGACTGCCTTCACGCTGCGCCCGTTGATGGAGCGGGCGATGTAGAGCGGATTGTTGGACAAATTGCCCTGCCCCTCTGCCTCGGTGTAGCCAATCGCGTCAAAGAGATTGTTCACGATCAATTGAGCCTGCAAACCGCGTGAAATCTCATGCGATACGAAGCCGTTCACAACGGTGTATGAGGGCAACACCACTTGGTTGTCATTCTGAGCATAAGAGTCAGTCATGCCGATGATCTGTCCGCCAATCTCTGTTTTGCCGAGTGAATAAGACGGAGCCAACTGGAACATGACATCAGCCTGGCGACGAGGCTTGTTACCGTTGTTCGCGCCGCCATCGATCTCCGCATTGGTGAGTGTTAGGCCACCAGCAAGGCGCAACGCACCCGCGCTCCAGCTCATCTCGGCCTCAATTCCATTGGCCTTGTAGTTGTCCTTCAGGTAGCTCCGGGAGGTTGCCTCAAATCCACCGTCCTCCTCGGTTTTCGCCGAGAAGAATGTCACGAAGCTTGAGAGCGCTCCGCGCCTGGCCTTCACACCGAGCTCGAGCTGAGTCGTCTTGTTCACAGGATAAGGCTTCACCCCAGTCGCGACGTCCTTGTTCTCCACGACCTGACGATCGGGTGACGAGAATGACGCGCCCTTGCTGTAGCGGCCAAAGAATGCGGTGTTCTTGTCCTGCTGGTAGTTGACGCCCACAGAGCTGGCATTGGTGCTGCCCTCGAACTTTGCGGCAGTTTTTCCAGAAACATTCCAGCCTGCGGCACCACCAGACATATAGTAGCCATCACCTTTGAGCTCATCGCGACGGATCGATGCGTCAACCGAGAATGGGCCACTCTCCCAGAGCAGGCCAGCATACGGGGCGGTCACCGTAGAGTCGAGGCTGTAGTTACGGAAGCAGCAGCCACCCCAGGTTGTCGTGGCGTCACCCACAGGATTGGTGGAGGCTGCACCGGTGTTATCGAGTACCCGCGCTCCATCCCCCTTGAGCTCAAAGTTATATCGATTCCAGTACCAAGTCTGAGCCATTTTCTGACGCCCAACGAATAGTCCACCGGTAAGGGTCGTCTTCTGATTTGAGCCCGTGGTCATGACCTTCTGAACGCGTAGGTCATTGAAGGTGTTGCCCATGTCATCGAGAGATGTATTGAAAATGTGGGCGGAAAATACAGGAGATGATCCGGTGTAGCGGTTCGTACCATTTGCAATGTCGCTTGGCGTGCCGCCTGCGGGGAATACGCCCAAGAAGCGGCCGGAGTTCGAAGCGGTGCGGAACCGCTCAGTGATGGTCAATCCATCAGCAAGGCGAAGTTGAGCCTCGAGACCCACGGACTGAGACTGAATGGAGAGGCCATCGGAGGGATTTGTTGGAATGCGGTTGCCATTCTTGTCGGTTACAAAATCTACCGGAAAGGCGCTGTTTACAAAGAATGCCTCACGCGGATCAATCCCCGCCAACTCCACGATCTTGTTGCCCTCTAGCTTCACAGGGACGGGCAAGTAGGTCGGGGTCTTATCATTCAAATTCTTGAATGTGACCCGAACATAGCCGTCCTTGAAATCCTTGGTGAGGCTCAGCCGAACCTGGCCACCGTCCTCAAGCGTGGTGTCTGTATTGCGGGTACCCTCGCCAACACGGTAGAAGCCACCCAGGTGCATGTAGAGCCCCTGGCCGAGTGCTGTGCCGTAATCAAAGTCAACGCGGTTCTGGCGGTAGTCAAGACCGGTAGAGTATCCAACGGAGCCACCGGCGGTTCTGCCATCTTTAGTCAGGAAATTGATGATGCCGCCCGGGGAGTTGGTGGCGAGCGTCGAGGCAGAGCCGCCCCGAATGACATCGATGGCATCGTTGGAGTAGTCAGCGCGAATAAACTGGTCTGCCGTTGCAAACGAAGTGTCGCCAAAGAGCAGCACAGGCAGTCCATCCTCCTGGAGTTGCACATATCGTGATCCACCCGCAGAGATGGGTACGCCGCGAACGGTAATGTTTGCGTTACCCTCGCCGCCGCTCGACTCAGATCGCACTCCGGGAACTGCACGAATGGCCTCGGCAGCGCTCGCTGCCCCTGAGGTTTGAAGTTCTGCCCCGTCAATGGAACTGACCGAGACAGACTGTTTCATTTTGGGCTGTGCTGTTGCGGTTCCAGTGACCACGATCTGGTCGAACTTCAGTCCGTCCGTCGCGTTCGAAGCGGAATTTGCAGGCGCGCTCTGGGCCCATACGCCCGTGCCATAGCAGGCGGTGAGGGCAATGGTGAGCGCAGTTCGGCGAAAGTTGGCTGGAGCCATGGTCGTCATCCTCTTGGTCTCAATGTTGTGGTTTTGTGAATTCCTACAGGGCGCATTCTGAACACTTTGCAATCGATTGCATATGGGGATTTCCCGCAGACAAAAATGTAGTGTTGCGCACAACATTTGTAGTGTGCGGCGCAAAAGAGTGAGGGATCTGGAAACTGAATCCCGACATCGTAAATTGCAACTGTGCAACAATTTTGCATGGTTGCACGCCCCCCCACGGTCAAAATGCGCGATGTCGCTCGACTCGCAGGCGTCTCTACAGCAACGGTCAGTCGGGCGCTTGCAGGCAACCCCCTGATTGCTGAGGAGACACGGGCGCGCATTTATCGCATCGCAGAGTCACTGAACTACCGTGTGCATATCGGGGCGAAAAACCTAAGGCTTCAGCAGAGCCAGTCCATCGGACTGGTCATTCCCATCGATAGAGACTCGAAGCAGCAGGTCACAGACCCCTTCTTCCTCGAACTCATGGGGTCGCTCATTGACGCACTAACCGAATCAGATTTCGACGTGCTTGTCACCCGAGTGGACGCTCGACGGCTCGACGAGAGCCAAGCCCTGATCCAGACCGGTCGAGCGATCGGCCTGATTATTATCGGGCAGTGGCGCGCGCACGAGCAGCTCAACGCGATGGCCTCTGCTGGTGTTCCGCTGATGGTCTGGGGCGCTGCCGTAGACGGCCAACAGTACTCCACCGTGGGAAGCGACAATCGACTCGGCGGGGAGCTTGCGGCCCAGCACCTGCTCGATATGGGCTGTCGTCGTTCACTATTTTTGGGAGACGCAAGCCTCTTTGAGGTGGCGCACAGACGCGAGGGCTTCCTCCACCGCATCCACGCTGCAGGCCTTGTATCCGATGAACGGTCTTACCTGCCTGTGCCCTTCGCCCCAGACCTCGCAAAGATTGAGATTACGCGCTGGCTCAATCAGCTTCCAGGATCATTCACAGACCACTTTGACTCGGTCTTTGCTGCGTCCGACCTCTTGGCCATTACGCTCATTCAGCTCTTGGCCGCGCGGGGCATAACGATTCCACAGGACATCAAGTGTGTTGGCTTCGATGACATTCAAGTGGCCCGACATCTGAACCCCAGTCTCACGACGATTCACCAGTCGATTGACCTTGCGGGCCAGCAAATTGCCCAAGGTCTCAGTCGACTGATCGCAGGTGACCGGACTGCAACCGCGATCGCGTTACCTACTCAGTTGAAGGTACGCGACTCCACTGGGTTCGCCCACCACACCCATGGCTGATCTCTCAACCCTCGAGCTGCTTGGCGTTGCGCTGATTTTTATCTGGAGTGGATTCGTTCGCAGCGGGCTGGGATTTGGCGGTGCAGTGCTAGCAATTCCATTTCTGCTGCTCATTCATGATGACGCCCTCGTCTTCTTACCGCTCATCGCGGTGCATCTGATCGTGTTCTCGGTCTGGATCACTTGGAGGGGCAAACAAAGCCAGACGCCAGACTGGGCTTATCTTCGCAAGGCACTCAAGGTCATGATCCTACCCAAGATGCTCGGCGTCATGGGGCTGCTCACCCTTCCGGCGCAGGTTACAAGCATCATCATTCTGACCGTCGTGTCGTTCTATGCGCTCGGCTATGTCATTAACCGCCCGATTCAGGTCAGAAATATCTGGACTGAGCGTGCTCTGCTGGCGGGCGGCGCGTACTTCAGTGGCACCTCCCTAACCGGTGCACCACTGCTCATTCCAGCCTTTGCATCACGCGTGAGCAAACATCAGTTGCGCAACACGCTCTTCGTTTTGTGGCTCATTCTGACGGCGATCAAGCTGGCATCTTTCGTCGCATTTGGTGTAGACCTGCAACTCATTCACCACCTCTGGCTTTTTCCTTGTGCCCTCATAGGACACGTCATTGGGGAGCGTTTCCACCAGCGCATCTTGGCAGCCGAAACCCCTACCTTTTTCAGAGTCCTCGGCTTGACGCTCTTGGCCGTCAGCGCAGTTGGGTTACTGCGCGCCTTTGGCGTGTTCGGTCAGTAGTTTTACAAGCAGGCCCGTCCCGTCATTCGGAGCGGGTTCAATACCCAGCAGTCGACATAACAGCCCGTAGACCTCCAGGTTAGAGATGCGCGGAAGGCGCTTAACCGGTACGCCCGGCCCCTGCACCAGAAGAAGGCCATGCATCTCTGGATCTTGAGGGTCAAAGCCGTGCTGACCGGGTATTGGAAAACTCACCGACCGATCGGTGATGGTCCACCCGCGCTCCCCCATACACACAATATCCGGTATGCGTCGATGGGCTCCACCACCGAGGCGCTCTGGAATGCTGCGCTTCGGCCAGCAGGTGAACCCCTTTTGCTTGGCCAAAGCCTTCAAGACGGCGTCCTCTGACTCACCACCCAGGTTGAGGCCCGAGGTGGCCCCAGTCCATTCCCACCGCACGCCTGGGAACCCCTTCAGAAGACCGGGGCCGTAGATCACCTTATCGACGGGCGTGTCTGCCATGCCGTGATCGGCTACCACAACAAAAAGAGTCTTCTCCAGCAAGCCAAGCGCCTTGAGCCCATCTCGGAACTGACCAAGCGCCTGATCGACCTCGCGTATGGAGGCGTTTACTTTCTCGCTGCTGGGCCCAGCAGCATGTCCAGCAGAGTCGACCTGTGAAAAGTAGAGGGTCACAAATGCAGGGGGCTTCTTTTGGTCCTCTTTGAGCCACGAGAGCAGCAGATCGACCCTCTGCTGCGGATTGAGCTCATGCTGATAGGGAAGCCACCGCGTGGGCTGCACGCCTTGTATAGGGGCCTCACTACCCGGCCAAAAAAGGGTTGCGGTGCGCAAACCCTTCTGCTCTGCGGTGACCCAAATGGGCAGGGACTCCGACCACCAGAATGGATTGGTGACCGCTGCGCGATCACTCAATCGAAACCGCTGATTCGGATTCAACGGATCTGACATGTTGTTATTGACGATTCCATGGCGCTGCGTGGTGCGCCCTGTCACGAGGCTCACGTGATTGGGAAAGGTGAGCGTTGGAAAAACCGGGATAAGCCCCTCTGACAGGGCTCCCTGCTGGGCCATTTTGAGGAGCACCGGCGCATGGCCACGTGAGAGGTAGTCAGCCCGAAAGCCGTCAATACCCACAAGCACCACCATTGGACCGGCAACCGCCTGGCCCGCAAGGACGAGCGTTGCCACCACCAGACTGCGCAAAATCGAGATAATTGTCATGTAATAAGTCTAATCATTCACAGGGACTCCTTCATGACACGTTTGATCGCTGCTGCCTTTACCCTCCTCGCTGCGCCCGTCTGGGCTGCTCACCCCCTCATCACGGACGACACCGGAACGCAGGGTGCCGGGGGGAATCAAGCGGAATTTACTTTTGACCGAGCCGAATCAGGCAAGAGCCCAACAAAGGCCCACGAGAACGCCTTCGCGTTTACCTACACCCGTGGTTTGAGTGATTCACTCGACTTCTTCATTGGGGGCGTGCGTCTGGACATGCAAGACCCGTCCTCCAACGATGGCGCGCGCGTGAAGGGAGAGGGCGACAGCGCGCTCGGCCTAAAGTGGCGATACGCAGAGAAAGACGGGCTCAGCCTTGGTCTCAAGCTCACCGCATCGATCGGCACGGGCGATGACACCCGAGGACTCGGCGCTGGACGCTCCACCCAAAGCCTGTTGCACGTCACACAGTGGGAAACCAAGGCGGGTGATTTCCTCGTCAATCTTGGGATCAGCAACAACGGCAAGACAGCAGAAGAGCGCCGTACGCTCTGGAACGCATCTGCCGCCTGGCTGGTCCCTGTGCGCGAGGACATCACGTTTGCGCTCGATATCGGCGCCTCACAGCAAGCCAGCAGAGACAGCAGCAAGCACCCTGCATATGCGCTGATTGGTCTCATCTGGTCGGTGACCGAGAAAATCGATCTCGATGTAGGATACAAGCACGGGCTCAATGATCAAGAGTCAGACAGTCAACTGGGTGTTGGCCTTACTGTGCGCTGGTAAGCGCAGCGCTTTACAGAACCGTGCAGCCCTCACTCGCATTTCGGCTTCTGCTCAACGCAGCCCACACCATGGACCATCTGGTCCTCTTGGTGTTTGCCTCAGCGGTGTCTAGCATCGCCCAAGACTTTGGGCTCGCGCGGTGGGAGGACCTCATGCCCTACACCGCAGGCGCCTTTTTCATGTTTGGGCTCGGTTCCATTCCCGCGGGCCGTCTGGGTGATCTCTGGAGCAGACGCAAGGCCATGTTGACCTTCTTCTTCGGAACCGGAGCAAGCTGTCTGCTCGTGGCGCTTTGCCAATCGCCTTGGCAGCTTGCAGTGGCCCTGACGCTTTTGGGCAGCTTTGCATCCATCTACCACCCCGTGGGCATCCCCATGCTCTTGCGAGACGCGGCGAGGCCCGGATTGGCTATCGGATGGAACAACCTTGCCGGAAACCTAGGCATCGCCCTCGCTGCGCTTATCACGGGCTTAATTGTTCAATGGGCAGGGTGGCGTGCAGCGTTCATTGTGCCGGGCCTGCTAACGATCGGACTGGGTATTGCTTTTGCGAGGGTTGCGAAAGAGGAGCAGCACTCTGCTGCGAAGCGCGCAAGCACTCAAACGGAAGGAGCACCCAGCATTTCTCCGCTGGTCAAGCGCGCGCTCATTGTCATGACCGTTGCAGCCTGCGTGGGCTCCGTGTTGTTTAACTTCACCACCAACGGCAACACGGAATTGTTTCGCGAGCGCATGGCCATGAGCCTGCCCGACCCCGTGGCCGTTGGCGCTGCACTCGCTGCGCTCTACACCGTTGCAGCATTCAGCCAGGTGATTGTGGGTCGGCTCACGGAGCGTTTTGCGCTTCGACCACTCTTTATGAGCATTGTGGCTTTTCAGTCTGTGTTTCTTTTTCTGGCCTCTCAGGCCGAAGGCTGGTGGTTCTACGTGGCCGCGCTGGGCTTTATGGCCAGTATTTTCGGGGCCATTCCCTTCACCGACACGATCGTTGTTCGTTACGTAGACGATGCGCTGCGCTCGCGTGTAACGGGCATGCGCATTGGCATTGCCTTTGTGGTGAGCAGCACCGCGGTGGGCCTGCTGGGCCCGCTGGTGAAGGCGGCAGGTTTCACCCAGTCCCTGATATTGCTCGCAGGCCTATCTACCCTCACGCTGCTTGCGATATGGGCCCTCCCCGCAACCCTTGACACAGCCCGACTGAGAGAGACTTCCTCATGACAGCAGCGCAGAGACCCAAACTGACCCTGCCCGATGAGGCAGACAAGCTACTGCTTCATTCTTGCTGCGCGCCCTGCGCAGGCGAGCTTATGGAGGCATTTGTTGAGTCTGGTATCAACTACACCATTTTCTTTTACAACCCCAATATTCACCCGGAGAAGGAGTACCTCATCCGGAAAGAAGAGAACATCCGCTTTGCGCAAAAGCACGGCGTCCCCTTCGTAGATGCAGACTACGACACCGACAACTGGTTTGCACGGGCCAAAGGCATGGAGAACTCACCCGAGCGAGGCGAGCGTTGCACCATGTGCTTTGACATGCGATTTGAGCGCACAGCACTCTACGCGGTTGAACATGGGTTCTCAGTCATGACCAGCTCTTTGGGCATTTCCCGCTGGAAGGATATGAACCAGATCAATGGCAGCGGTGCTCGCGCGGTTGCGCCTTATGAGGGCCTGATCTACTGGGACTACAACTGGCGCAAGGGTGGGGGCAGTCAGCGCATGATCGAGATCAGCAAGCGCGAGCAGTTCTACCAGCAGGAGTATTGCGGCTGCGTTTATTCGTTAAGAGACACCAATCGGCATCGTGTCTCTCAGGGGCGAGACCGCATTCAGCTTGGCGTGAAGTTCTACGGCGTCGACACAGACAATTGAGCTACTCGGCTGGGTGTTTTGAGGCGATGGCCTGAGCGGCCGCCCAGCCACTGGACCAGGCCCACTGGAAGTTATGCCCCCCAAGGTGGCCAGTCACATCCACACACTCTCCAATGAAATACAAGCCCGGATGCTGCTTGGACTCCATGGTCTTGCTGTCGAGCGCACGCGTGTCGACCCCACCGAGCATAACCTCTGCCTTCTTCCATCCCAAGGTGCCAGAGGGGCGAATGGCATGCGCACACAGAAGTGCACGCAGCGAGGCCTTGCTCGCCTTGTTGAGATCGGCCCAACGCTGGTCCGCAATTCCGCCCGCGCGAAGTAAGGCATGGGCGAGGCGCTCAGGCATCCATTCGGAGATTCGACTTGAAAGGAGTCTTCCGCCCTGCCCAGGAGCCGTCTCCTCTAGCACCTCCCAATCGGACTCAGAGAGCCAGCGGAGCTCAATCGCCTGCCCTTCGACCCAGTAGCTGCTTGCCTGAAGGGTGGCGGGGCCAGAGAGCCCCTTGTGGGTGAGCAGCAGGTCCTCATCGAAGGAAGCAGCTCCGTAGCCTTCGCGGGGCTGACCCGCTGAAATGCCAACGGCCTGGCTTAGACCTGAGAGTTCCAAAAGCGGCTGCAAGTGCTCGGCCGTGAGGGCCAGGGGAACCAGGGCCGGTCTTACGGGAGTTACCGTGATCCCGAGGCTACGCGCCAAATCAAGGCCAAAACTCGTCGCGCCAATGGCAGGGACGGGAAGACCGCCAGTCGCCACGACAAGATGCGGAGCTGAGCGTAGGCCATGGTCAGTCTGCACCTCCCACAACATGCCGTTGCGTCTCACCTCCAGGATCGAGACTGGATGCTGGACGCTGACACCACCCTGCTCACATCCCTGAGTGAGCATCTGAATGATCTGTTGAGAAGATTCATTACAAAAGAGCTGTCCGCGATGCTTCTCGTGAAATCCAATACCAGCGGCCCGCACCAACGTAATGAAATCTTGTGAGGTGAATCGGCTGAGCGCACTGCGCACAAAGGACGGGTTTAGCGAGAGGAAATGCCTCGGCTGCGAATCGCGGTTGGTGAAGTTACATCGACCACCGCCACTGATGCGAATCTTCTCTCCAATGACTTTACTGTGGTCGAGCACCACCACACGCAGACCGAGTCCTCCGGCAACAGACGCGCAGAAGAGGCCTGCCGCTCCTGCACCAATAACAATCAGGTCAGGATGATGTGTCAGATCAAGTCGTGCAGTGCGCTGACTGCGAGGTCACCATGGCCTTGAGCGCAGCCGGATCACGGATCACGATGTGCCGCTGATTCACATCGACCACACCGTCCTCAGCGAACCGGGAAAACACGCGGCTCACCGTCTCGAGCTTCATGCCGAGGTAGCTACCAATCTCTCGACGCGTCATGCGCAGAACCACTTCGCTCTGCGAAAAACCCCGGACATGCATGCGCTGGACAAGGTTCAGCAGGAAAGCGGCAACACGCTCCTCAGCGCGCATGATGCCGAGCAACAGCATGACACCCTGGTCTCGCACAATTTCTCGGCTCATCACCTTGTGAAGGTGTCGTCTTAGAGGCTCAAAACGCATCGAGAGCTCTTCGATACGGGCATAGGGCATGACGCAGACCTCAGAGTCTTCAAGTGCCACGGCGTCGCAGCTGTGCTGGTCTTGCACAATGCCATCGAGCCCCATGATCTCGCCCATCATCTGGAAGCCAGTGACCTGACCCCGACCATCTTGGGTGTTGACCTCTGTCTTAAAGAACCCGGTGCGAACGGCATACAAGGCATGAAACGCGTCGCCCGCCTTGTAGAGCGGGCTGCCCTTGGGGACCTTCTTTCGGCCAGCAATCAGGGTGTCGAGCTGTGTGAGTTCTTGCGCCGAAAGCCCCACCGGCATGCAGAGCTCACGAAGATTGCAGCTTGAGCAAGCAACCTTGATGGAATCGGTCAGGGTATTCATCCACATGCATATTAGCCAGAAATAGGCGCGAACGCGAGACTCTTTGACGCCGATCAAGCGTTGTCTTGGGCAGACTGGGCATAGTCCCGGCCATGAGCCTGCCCATATCCGAGACCCTTCTAGAGCGCTACGACATTCCCGGTCCGCGCTACACCTCCTACCCTACCGCAGACCGCTTTGTTGAAGCCTTTGGCGCAGATGATCTAGGCAGAGCACTCGCAGATCGCCGCGACACACGCTCGGCCACCCCACTCTCGCTCTACATTCACATTCCCTTCTGTGAATCCGTCTGCTATTACTGTGCGTGTAACAAGGTGATTACCAAGCACCACAGCAAAGGCGCGCAGTACCTGCACTACCTCTCCAGAGAGGTCGATATGGTCACCCAACACCTCGGGGCCGGCCAGAAGGTGAGCCAACTGCACCTGGGCGGAGGGTCCCCAACGTTCCTGAGCGATGCCGAATTAGCAGACTTGATGTCGATGCTCCAGCGTCACTTTGAGCTGATACCCGGAGGCGAGTTCTCCATTGAAGTCGACCCCCGCACCGTAACCAACGAACGTCTGCTGAGCCTCCATCGACTGGGCTTCAATCGGCTCTCATTCGGCGTGCAGGACTTCGACCCCCACGTCCAAGTCGCTGTTCATCGCGTGCAGCCGCAGTTTCAGGTTGAGGCACTCATGCAGTCGGCGCGGCAGATCGGCTTTGAGTCCATTAACTTGGATCTGATCTACGGGTTACCGCTCCAGACCCCAGAATCCTTCGAGCGGACGCTCAAAAGTGTTGTGTCCATGAGACCGGACCGAATCGCCGTCTACGCGTATGCCCACCTGCCCGCTCGGTTCAAGCCGCAAAGACGCATCAATGCCCATGAACTGCCCCGTCCTCAAGACAAAGTACACATGCTTGCAATGGCCATTGATCTGCTCACGCAAGCGGGATACGTCTACATTGGCATGGACCACTTTGCACTGCCTAACGACCCTCTTGCCGTTGCCAAGGCGCAAGGACGTCTGCATCGGAACTTTCAGGGTTACAGCACCCAGCCAGACTGTGATCTGGTCGCCCTTGGCGTGTCAGCAATCGGGCGCATCGGCCCCACCTATCACCAAAACGCTAAGAGCCTTGAGGAGTACTACGACCTCATAGACCAGGGCCGACTGCCCGTGGTGCGCGGCCTCGCACTAAGCCAAGACGACATCCTGCGTCGGGCCGTGATTATGGCCATCATGTGCCAAGGGAAGCTGGATTTTGAAGCCATTGAGCTGGCCTTCATGACGGACTTTCGAAAGACTTTTTCTCACGCTCTCAGCAGGCTTGAGCCACTCATCCAAGAGGGTCTCGTGGAGGTCGACGAGTACGGGCTGAGCGTCACCACAACGGGCTGGATGCTGATTCGCGCCATTGCAATGGCATTTGACCAGCATCTCCAGAGCGATCTCGATCGCGCACGCTTTTCAAAGATTGTTTGAGGTTTGATTCAGCTCAAAGTGCCTTACGCACAAAACGTCAGACTGATGCACACACGCTGTATCAATCCAAAAAGGGAAGGAACCTCAACGATGAAGCACTCCACGAAACGCCTCCGGCTGAGCCTGATTGTCGCGATGGCAACCTTTGCATCCGTAGCATGGGCGCAGAATACTGCGGGTGGCTTGTTTGAAGTGATCAAGCCTGCGCCAAGCGTGAACCTTGGCATGGTGGAACTTGGCAAGAAGCTCTACTTCGACCCTCGCCTCTCCAAATCGGGTTTCATCTCCTGCAACTCCTGTCACAACCTGCACATGGGGGGAACCGACAATCTGCGGACCTCAATCGGTGACAAGTGGCAACAAGGACCCATTAATTCCCCCACTGTTTTGAACTCAAGCCTAAACGTCGCACAGTTCTGGGACGGCAGAGCTGCAGACCTCAAAGAGCAGGCGGGCGGGCCCATTGCAAACCCTGGCGAGATGGCTTTTACACACACACTGGCGGTGGGCATTCTGGAGTCCATTCCAGCCTACAAGCGTGAGTTCAAGACCGTCTTCGGCCAAGACAAGATCGACATCAATCAGGTGACTGCAGCCATTGCTGAATTCGAAAAAACCCTGGTGACGCCGAATTCTCGTTTTGACCAATGGCTCTTGGGCAATAAGGAGGCGATGAGCCCGAAAGAGCTTGCAGGACTGAAGCTGTTTCAGGACAGCGGATGCGTCGCATGCCACAACGGGGCAGCACTGGGCGGCAACTCATTCCAGAAAATGGGCATCGTTGAGTCATACAAGGCCAAGAGCGGTGGAGAGGGCAGGTCTGCAGTAACCGGCAAGGATGCTGACCGATTCAACTACAAGGTGCCCATGCTACGCAATGTCGAACTCACCTACCCATATTTCCATGATGGCGCTGCAAAAACCCTTACAGAGGCCGTCGACATCATGGGACGCCTGCAGTTAGGTCGAAAATTCAGCCAGAGCGAGAACGAGCAGATTGTCGCTTTTCTCAAGACACTCACAGGAGACCAACCCCTATTCCGTCTCCCCATTCTGCCGCCCTCGAGCGAGGCCACGCCCTTGCCGAATCCTTGGGCCAAAAACTAGAACGCCCTCTCTCTCCTTGGCGATCACCCCAGCTTGCCGGGGTTTTTTTTACACTTAGTGTATGAACACTTCCATCTTGCTTCCCTGTCCCCATTGCCTTGCGGTCAATCGCATTCCATCCAACCGCCTGAGCGACAAGCCCACCTGCGGTAAGTGTCAGACACCACTGTTTACGGCTACCCCGATCGAGGCCAGTGCCGAACAGTTCAGCCGACTCGTGAACAACTCGGACGTGCCAGTGATTGTGGACTTCTGGGCCCCCTGGTGCGGCCCTTGCCGCATGATGGCGCCGGCCTTTGAGCAGGCCGCCAAGGACCTTGCCACGATTAGATTCCTGAAGGTCAACACCCAGAACGAACCGACCCTGGCGCAGCAATTCAATATTCGCAGCATCCCAACGCTTGCGGTCTTTCTGCGCGGCCAAGAGCGTGCCCGACAAGCGGGCGCCATGGACGCAGGAAGTCTTAAGCGCTGGGTGTCGCAGGTGGTCTCAGGACTCCAATAGGCTGCGCAGCATCCAGGCGGTCTTCTCATGCACGTCGAGGCGTTGCGTGAGCAGATCCGCCGTGGGCTGGTCGTTTGCCTCATCGACCAAGTCGAATAGGCCCCGCGCAGTGCGGGCCGTGGTCTCATGAGCGTCAACCAGAATCTGGACCATTTCAAGTGCCTTGGGTACACCAGTAACTTCTTTAACGGAGGCTAGCTTGGCGTACTGCGCATAGGTGCCCGGGGCGGGATAACCCAAGGCGCGAATGCGCTCTGCAATGAGATCGAGTGCCGCCCACTGTTCCGTGTATTGATCCATAAACATCGTGTGTAGGGAGTTAAACATCGGCCCCGTCACGTTCCAATGAAAGTTATGGGTCTGCAGATAGAGGGTGTAACTGTCCGCAAGGAAGCGAGAGAGTCCATCGGCAATCTTTGCGCGATGCGCTTCACTCATGCCGATGTTGATGGGTCGCGAGGACGCCTTTGAGGATGATTTCTTTGAAGCCATCGTGAGTCTCCTTTTGGGATTCGTGTGAAACGGTGGGTCAGGGTCGGCTTGAATCGGGCCGCTCAGAATCTTCGACATAGTATGAGTCGGGCGAGGTGTATGCAGGGCCCTTCATGATCATCACCACCACGCATCCCACAAGCACCGTGACCACCATCGTGAAGAAGAAAATCACGGCGCCGATCAACGCGAACTCGACCTGGGTGATCGCGGCCTGAACCTGATCTGCACTACCCGACCAGGGCCAGCGTTCAATCGCCAGCCAAACCAGCGCAAACACCAGCAGGCCCGCAAGCGTAATCAAGGGCAGGCGCTTGAGCAGCCACCACTCAAGGCCCGCAGGCGACCTCACCGAATTGGGGTCTTTAATCATGCTTCATTCGCACCATGACACCCAAAGCTTAGGCTGCCAATGGCTCCGCGACCGGCACAGAGCTGCGAATGAGGTAATCGAAGGCGCCGAGCGCCGCCTTAGCCCCATCGCCCGCAGCGATGATGATCTGCTTGTAGGGAACCGTCGTGACATCACCCGCCGCAAATACCCCGTGCGCGTTGGTGGCGCCGTGATGGTCGACCACAATCTCACCAAATCGAGAGAGCTCGATCGTGCCCTTGAGCCACTCCGTGTTGGGAATTAGGCCAATCTGCACAAACACCCCTTCAAGCTCGATGGCATGCTCCTCACCCGAGGTTCGGTCTTTGTAACGCAGACCATTCACGGTTGAGCCATTGCCCGTAATCTCGGTGGTCTGAGCATTAAGCACGATGCTGGCATTGGGCAGGCTCTTGAGCTTTGCCACCAAAACAGCGTCGGCTTTGAGTTGGTCTGCGAACTCTACGACAGTGACGTGACCGACCACACCGGCCAGGTCGATGGCTGCCTCAACACCTGAATTGCCACCGCCAATCACTGCAACGCGCTTACCCTTGAAGAGCGGGCCATCACAGTGAGGGCAGTAAGCAACGCCCTTATTCTTGTATTCCTGTTCGCCCGGCACATTCACATTACGCCAGCGCGCACCGGTGGAGAGAATGACCGAGCGTGAGCGCAGCACGCCGCCATTGGCGAGGTGGACCTCGACCAGCCCGCCAGTATGCTCGGGCGGCACGAGCTTTTCGGCACGCTGGAGATTCATGATGTCCACTTCGTAGTGGCGAACATGCGCCTCGAGGTCGGCGGAAAATTTAGGCCCGTTGGTCTCGAGAATAGAGATGTAATTCTCAATGCCCAGCGTATCGTTGGTCTGTCCGCCAAAACGCTCTGCGGCTACGCCTGTGCGCAGCCCCTTGCGCGCTGCATAGACGGCCGCAGCAGAGCCGGCCGGGCCTCCACCCACCACGAGCACATCAAACGGATCGCGCGCATCGATCTTGGCACGCTCCTTCTCAGCGCTGCCGGTGTCGAGCTTGGCAAGGATTTCCTCCAACGTCATGCGACCGGAGCCAAAGAGCTCGCCATTCAGAAAAACCATGGGCACGGCCATGACCTGGCGTTGGTTCACCTCGTCCTGATAGAGCGCGCCGTCGATCACCACAGTCTTTACCTCGGGGTTCATCACTGCCATCAGTGAGAGCGCCTGAACCACATCCGGGCAGTTGTGGCAGGACAGCGACATGAAGACTTCGAACCGGAAGCCCCCCTTGAGCGCGCGAATAGTGTCAAGGCTCTCGGCCTCTACCTTGGGCGGGTGCCCGCCCGACCAGAGCAGCGCGAGCACCAATGAGGTGAACTCGTGGCCCAAGGGAACAGCGGCAAAGTGAAGACCCGTCTGTGCATCTGCACGACGAATCTGAAATGAGGGTCGACGCGCATCCGCTCCATCGAATCGCGCCGACACTTTGTCAGAGAGACTCGAAATGGTCTCTAGCAGTTCGCGAATTTCCTGGGCGCCCTTCGAGTCGTCGAGCGAAGCCACCAGCTCGACGGGGTGAGCAATCTTTTCAAGATAGGCCTTCAGCTGGGCCTTCAGGGTGTCATTGAGCATGGGGTTCTCCAATGGTGGGTAAAGCGCGCCCCGCCCGAAGGCGGAGCGTTTCACAACACGGGCTTAGATCTTGCCGACGAGGTCGAGCGAGGGAGCCAGCGTCTCAGCACCTGGCGTCCACTTGGCAGGGCAGACCTGACCAGGGTTCTTGGCGATGTACTGGGCAGCCTGAACCTTGCGCAGCAGCTCTGTGGCGTCACGACCAATGCCGTTGTCGTGGATTTCGCAGAGCTTGATCTGACCCTCAGGGTTGATCACAAACGTGCCACGCAGTGCCAGGCCCTCTTCCTCGATCATCACTTCAAAGTTGCGGGTGATGGTGCCGGTGGGGTCACCGATGAGGGGGTAGTTCACCTTGGCAATGGTGTCAGAGGTGTCGTGCCATGCCTTGTGGGTGAAGTGGGTGTCGGTCGACACGCCATAGATTTCCACGCCGAGGGCCTTGAAGGTGTCGTAGTGGTCAGCAAGGTCGCCGAGTTCGGTGGGGCACACAAAGGTGAAGTCGGCTGGATAGAAAAACACGACAGACCACTTACCCTTGAGGGACTGGTCGGTGACTTCGACGAACTTTCCGTTGTGATAGGCCGTGGCTTTGAAAGGCTTAACGGTTGTGTTGATGAGAGACATGTTGATTCCTCGTTTTGTGTGTTGAGAAGTTGGGGGCGCGCCGTTTTGTTGCGGCACGGGAGGAATCATGAGCCCCTGGCTAAAATTAATCTAATTGTTTGTCTTCATGTTTCAGATAGTTTTTTTGTATTGTACTGCAGCCCATCAATGAGGCGACGCGCCAGAATCTCGTAGAGGCTGACCCGGGAAATACTTTTGGCGACGAGTGTGGCAATGACGGCCGAGAGCATGAGACTCATAAACTGATCTTGGCTAGAGGTCATTTCCATCACGATGACAGTGGCCGTCACGGGGGCCTGTACCACGCCAGCAAGAAAGGCCGTCATCCCAATGAGGACCAGCATCTGACGGCCCTCAACCAGGTCGAATAAGAGCGAAAAGTCGTACCCGAGCCCAGCGCCAATCGAGAGTGACGGCGTGAAAATGCCCCCCGGAATGCCCGATAGGTAGCTCAGTGCCGTGCTGAGCATCTTGAGCAGACTAAAGCCGAGCTCATGGGAGAGGCCCAAGGGTGTGTTGAGCAGATCAGATGCGGCGTGATAGCCCGTGCCGATGGTTTCGCCACTGGTGAGTAGCGCAATGCCAGCGACCAGCAGCCCAAGAATGGCCGCAACAAGCGCTGCATGCAGCGCAGTCTTGGACTCAGGCACCAGACGAGGGCCCACCGTGACCAGGAGCCAGCACATGAGCCCCGCCATGAGACCGCAGACCACCGAAATGCTCATCCAGGCCAGCAGTTCGGGATGGGAGGGGTTGCGCACATAAATTGGGAAAAAGTCATAGTTGCCCTGCAGCGCAAGCGAAATGAAGCCAGCGCCAAGGATCGTCATGAGCACGAACCAAGTCTGGCGCATGCTGCGCCCCTTGGCGAGTTCTTCCATCGCAAACACAATCCCCGCGAGCGGGGTGTTGAATGCTGCCGCCAGCCCGCCGGCGCCACCCGCCACAATCAGCGCATCGGTAGGGACGCGAAGCTTCCCTCCAAACCGATGGGCCCACGCCAACATGGCCGCGGCACCCACCTGAATCGAGGGACCCTCCCGACCAATCGAGGCTCCACAGGCCAGGCCCACGCAGACCAGAAGCATCTTGAGGGCGACCTGGAGTGGCGAGAGGAACTGCCCAAGCTGGGTCTGAACATCGCGCACCCGAATGGCGGCCATGGTCTGGGGTATGCCGCTTCCTGCAGCAAAGGGGGCATAGGCAAAGGTGATGTACCGAATCAGCGCGAAGCCCAGAGGGGTGAGCACCAGAAAGGCCCAGGGGTGGTCATCGAATAAGTCTTCGCCCCAATAAAGCGCTGCATCGGCCACGCGTGCCAGCGCAATGACACAGAGGGCCACAATGGCAGCACCGCCAAAGAGAGAGAGATAATCCCTGGTGCGTTCTGTATTACGCTGGAGTCGCCCTCGGTCAGCGGCCAGGGCTTTGCGGATGAACGATCGCATTTGCCCGAATATTAACCTTAATCTTTCCAATACTTACGAGAGCATTCATGAAAATTGCACGAACTTTTGCCGCACTCGCCCTGACCGTGACAGGCCTCTCTGCGCTAGCCTCAGACATCATGGTGGTTAAGCCCCAGGCATTCGCAACCCGCGATGGGCAGCCCAACGCAGCCGCCTTTGTAGAAATTCACAACCATGGCAAGACTGCTGATCGGCTGACCGCTGTTAAATTCCCCAGCGCTGTTGTGGGTCGTGGCGAGCTTCACAGCATGAGCCACGAAGACGGCAAGATGGTCATGCGTGAGCTCAAAGGCGTGCCTCTGCCGGCGGGCGGCAGCATTAAGATGCAACCCGGGGGCGATCACCTCATGTTGATCGGCCTCAAGCGCACACTCAAGGCGGGCGAGACCATCGACGCCACCCTTGTGTTCGAGAAGGCCGGCGAGATCAAGGTGTCCATGCCTGTGGTTGACCGAGCAGCCGCCATGAAACAAGAGGGGCAAGGGCATCACGGCCACATGAAACATTGATTCATCTGATTGTCATGATGTGGCGCCACACTCGGCGCCATGTTCGATACTCGCCCAGTCCACCTCCAGGTCTCTCAGCTCAGCAAGAGCTTCGGAAAAGGCAACCGCACTAAGACGGCGCTCCATCAGGTCAACCTCACGGTTCGATCTGGTGAAATGGTTGCGCTGCTTGGGGCCTCCGGCTCGGGCAAGTCCACGTTGCTTCGGAGCATCAGTGGGCTGCATGTAGCTGACGCCGGCAGCGCAAGTCAGATCACGATCAAAGGAGAGATCCTCCAGCAGGGCGGGCGTCTCTCCCCCAACATTCGCGCCATCCGCCGCGGCGTTGCCACCATCTTTCAACAGTTCAATCTGGTCAATCGCCTCTCAGTCCTGACGAACGTCTGCGTGGGCGCACTCTCGCAGGTGCCCACCTGGCGCAGCCTGACGGGGCTTTTCCCCCGTGACATCAAGCTCAAGGCCATCGATGCACTGATACAGGTCGGCATTGATGAACAAGTCTTCAAACGTGCTCGCCTGCTCTCTGGCGGCCAACAGCAACGGGTAGCGATTGCGCGGGCGATCACCCAAGAGGCAGACCTCGTGCTGGCTGACGAGCCCATTGCCAGCCTCGACCCCGAATCCTCACGCAAGGTAATGGAGCTGTTGGTGAACCTGAACCAGCGTGGCTGCACGGTGCTCGTCTCGCTGCACCAGGTTGCGGTGGCCCTCAAATATTGCCAGCGCGTGGTTGCTCTGCGCGACGGAAAGATCGTTTACGACGGGTTCTCTGCGAGCCTCACTGAACAACAGATTCGCGAGCTCTACGGCTCCGATACCGACCTCATCTTCGATGAACTCGAGATGACCAACCCCCAGCAACACGCCTCAACAAGGAGCCTTAATGAAGCTTATGCGTCGTAGTTTGATGGCAGCTGCCGTCGCCCTGTCTGCCGCCGTGGCAGCCCCGGTTTTTGCGTCCTCCCAAATGCCGAAAGAAATTGCGTTCGGCATCATCTCGACAGAGTCCTCCAGCAAACAAGCCGCGATGTTCGCACCCCTGCTTGCTGACATGGAGAAGTCAATCGGTGTAAAGGTCAAGGCCTTCTACGCATCTGACTACGCCGGCGTGATCGAGGCCATGCGCTTCAACAAAGTACAGGTCGCTTGGTACGGCAACAAATCAGCCATGGAAGCCGTCGACCGCGCAAGCGGTGAGATCTTCACCCAGACCGTTGCACTGGATGGCAGCAAGGGCTATTACTCCCTGCTGATCACCCAGAAAGACAGCCCCTACAACAGCCTTCAGGATGTGCTCAAGAACAGCAAAAACATCCGCTTTGGTATTGGCGACCCCAACTCCACCTCGGGCTTTCTGGTGCCCTCCTACTATGTGTTCGCCCTGAACAACGTTGAGCCTAAGCAGATTTTCAAGAGTGTGACCGCCTCGAACCATGAAGGCAATCTGCTGGCCGTATCCGCCAAACAGCTCGACGTTGCCACAAACAATACAGAGTCTCTTGAGCGCTTTCAAAAGACCCAGGCTGCAAAAGCTGCCAACGTAAAAGAGATCTGGCGCTCGCCTTTGATTCCGTCAGACCCCATCGTCTGGCGTAAAGACCTTCACCCTGACATGAAGAAGAAGATCTCCGATTTCTTCATGAGCTATGGAAAGGCCGCCGGCGCTGAGGGCCAACGTCAGCTCAAGGTCATGGAGCCTCACCTCTGGAAGGGCTTTATTCCCTCTGACAACAACCAACTGCTGCCCATCCGTCAGCTTGAGCTCTACAAGTCACGCAATAAGGTCGCCAACGACGCCAAGATGTCCGATGCAGACAAAAAGGCTCAGCTGGCTGCTCTGGATGCAAAGCTTGCCGATCTCGAAAAGCAGATGAAGGCCCTCAAGAAGTAACTAATCTAAGCTTGACACTGACGCCCGGCGAGTCCGGGCGTCCTTTTTTGCTGCCCCTCTGATCGGAGTAAAGCATGAGCGGAATCCACAAGACAACGAGCGCAGAGCGCCTTGCACAGGCCCCCAAGTCTTGGACGATGACCCTGGTGGCGGTTGTGGTGGCCTTGCTGCTTGTGGGTTCGTGGGAAGGTGCAGACATGCGCCCCATGGCCCTTATCAACGATTCACAGAACATGGCCATGTTCCTGGCCGACTTTTTCCCTCCAAATTTTCGTGACTGGGAGATCTACCTCAAGGAAATGGTGATCACGATCCAGATCGCGGTCTGGGGTACCTTCCTCGCCATTCTCTTGGGCATCCCTTGCGCGCTATTAGCCTCCGAGAATATCTCTCCCGTATGGATTCACCAGCCCATGCGTCGCATCATGGACGCCTTTCGTGCCGTCAATGAGCTCGTCTTTGCACTGCTGTTTATTGTGGCAGTTGGCCTTGGGCCATTTGCAGGCGTTCTAGCCCTCTTCATTGCCACCACAGGCACCTTGGCGAAGCTCTTTTCAGAGGCTGTTGAGGCCATCGACCCCCAGCCCGTAGAGGGCATTCGTGCCACGGGTGCAAGCCGGCTCGAGGAGATTGTCTATGGCGTCATTCCCCAAGTGCTTCCGCTCTGGATCAGCTACTCACTCTATCGATTTGAGGCCAATGTGCGCGGGGCGTCAGTCCTCGGCATTGTGGGTGCTGGCGGCATTGGGCAGATCCTTTGGGAGGTCATGCGCGGGTTTCAGTATGCTGAGACCTGTGCGCTGCTCATCATTCTGGTAGCGTCCGTGTCCATCATTGATTTCATTTCCGCTCGCCTGCGTGCCCTACTCATCTAAGCCGTGATACTCAGCCGGACTCAATGGCTAGGTCTGTTCTCAAGGTCTAGCGACGCCTCTCTCTGCAGCGCCCTCGAGCACTGTGGCCTCAACCCTGATGCCGAACTGCAGGCCGCAGTATGGATCCGGCCGGTCGAGACGGGACTTGTTCAGGTCATGGCCCGAGCTGATGGCCTGGGATCGCCATTCTGTTTCCAAGAGGCCACCTCCACCCGAGCCAGCATTCGACTCGCCGAGGGTCAAACGGGCCACGCGCTGGTCTTGGGCCACCGAACGGAGCATTGCAAGCGCGTGGCTTGGCTCGACGCAAAAATGCAGGATCCATCCTTTCGGTCCACTGCGGGTTCCCGCGTGATTCAAGCCCTGCAGCAGGCCGAGTACACCTTGCGTGCCGAGCGTTTAGCCGCAGCCGAGCAGACCCGTGTGGAGTTTTTCACTCTTGCTCGGGAGGCGGGCGCGTGACCTCGTCGGTACTGCTTGCGGGCTTCCTGCACCCATCTGAGGCCGCTCAGCGTTGCTTTCGGTCGGTACTCAATGCCATGGCCGAGCCGGGCAGGCCCCAGACCCTGGTGCCCCCCCAGGAGACCCCCGAGGGCTGCGCAGCCGGCACGGCCAGCATCGGGCTCTCTCTGCTCGACATCAGCACAGGCTTCTGCGTGCATGGACTTAGCACGCTGGCCGCCTACCTCAGGTTTCACACCAGCGCGCCCGAGGCCACACCCGAAGCCGCATTGTGGGCTTTTGCGGCCGACACACACCCTGCGCTCTTGAGCCTTGCTCAGAGCCTCTCTGAGGGAAGCCTGGAGTGTCCGGAGACGGCCGCTACGCTGGTCATTCAGCTCACCGCCCCCTCAGGCCATGAGGGATCGATCCTGCTCAAAGGACCCGGTATTCAACACCAAAGGGCCATCAGTCCCATGGGACTTCCCAGCGACTTCTGGGCATGGCGTCAGGCCACCCGGAGGCGATACCCACTGGGCATCGACCTCCTGTTTGTACACGAGGACCAGGTCTGGGCAATTCCCCGCTCAACCGAGCTCATCCTGGAGGCCTCATGTACGTCGCGGTAAAAGGAGGCGAGCGCGCCATCGATGCTTCACTTGCGCTGCTGGACGCTTGGCGGCGGGGCGACCCCAATCAGCCGGCGCTTCAGATCGAGCAGGTGGAGCAACAGCTGGGCATTGCAGTCGACCGCGTCATGGCAGAGGGCAGTGTGCTGGACCGCAGGCTTGCCGCACTCGCCATTATTCAGGCGCAAGGCGACCTGGTTGAGGCAATTTTTCTTCTGCGCGCCTGTCGCGCCACGCTCTCGCGGTTTGGACAGACCTGTCCGCTTCAGACCGATCAGATGCTTGCCTTACGGCGTATATCGGCCTGTTTCAAAGACATTCCCGGAGGGCAAAAGCTTGGGCCTACGGCCGACTACAGCCTGCGCATTCTGGGCCTCGAGCAGGCTAATGCCAACGGCGCGAGCCCTTTAAACGCAGCCGATGCCAATGCACAGGCCAATCTGCCTCGCATTTCCCGCTTGCTGGAGGCAGAGGGTCTGCTTGCCCAGCCCACGGAACCAGAGCCCACCACCCCACCTGACATCACTCAGGAGCCCGTGCAGTTCCCCATGCCGAGAGCGGCGCGCCTGCAAATGCTGTCGCGGGCTGATGAGGGGTACCTGCTTGCGCTGGGCTACTCGACGCAGCGGGGCTATGGCAGCACCCACCCCTTCGTGGGTGAAATTCGCATGGGCTACACGCCCGTCTGTGTGCGGCTTTCAGACATCGACCCCAGCGTGCAGGACGACACCCCCGTCGAGATTGGGGAACTGCTGCTCACCGAGTGCGAAATGATCAATCAGTTCCAGGCCAACAGCGATGAGCCGCCCAAGTTCACGCGGGGCTATGGGCTTACGCCGGGACGGGCTGAACGGAAGGCTATGGCCATGGCCTTGGTCGATCGCGCACTCCAGGCGGAATCACTCGGCGAGACCCCCTCAGCGCCAAGCCAAGATCAAGAGTTTGTCTTGGCACACGGCGACAACGTTGAGGCGAGTGGCTTCGTGCAGCACCTGAAGCTGCCCCATTACGTTGACTTTCAAGCTGAGCTTGCGCTTGTGCGGGGCATTCAATCGTCATGACGCCACAACTGCCTTTTGCCTACTTGGACGACCAGACCAAGCGCATGATCCGACGTGCCCTGCTCAAGGCCGTTGCACTGCCAGGGCACCAGGTGCCCTTTGCAAGCCGGGAGATGCCCCTGCCCTACGGCTGGGGAACCGGCGGCATTCAGGTCACAGCTGCTGTCTTGGGCCCCGAAGATGTGCTCAAGGTCATCGACCAAGGCGCAGACGATACGACCAACGCGGTGAATATTCGGCGTTTCTTTGCGCTCACCACCGGTATCGAGACCACGACCACCACGGCCGAGGCCACCGTCATTCAGACCCGCCATCGCATTCCTGAACACCCACTCAAAGCGGGACAGATCATGGTGTTTCAGGTCCCCATTCCGGAGCCCCTGCGCTGGATTGAGCCTCGCTCTGAAGAGACCCGTCGAATGCACGCCTTGCGCGATTACGGCCCCATGCAAGTAAAGCTCTACGAGGACATTACCCAGCACGGCACCATTGCCACCAGCTACGACTACCCCGTCATGGTGAATGAGCACACGCTCATGTCGCCCTCCCCTATTCCCAAGTTTGACAACCCCAAGCTGCACCAGAGCCCAGCACTCATGCTCTTCGGTGCCGGTCGCGAGAAGCGCGTCTACGCAGTGCCGCCTTATACAGACGTGCGTTCACTGGACTTCGACGACTACCCCTTTGAAGTCCAGCGATGGCCTCAGGCCTGCGCCATTTGCGGTGCAGACAACCACTACCTCGACGAAATTATTGTCGACGATGCAGGAACTCGTGAGATGGTCTGCTCCGATACCGACGCCTGTCGAGCCCGCCAGGACCAGACATGAGCCAGCCCATTCTGCGTGCCCAAGGCCTTGGGCTTCGATATGGCAGCCTGCGTGCAGTTCACAACGTGAATCTCTCCCTCGACGAGGGCGAGTGCTTGGCCATCGTGGGTGAATCGGGTTCGGGGAAGAGCACACTCTTGAGCCTACTGGCCGGTCAGCAGCAACCTCATGAGGGAGAGGTAGCGTATTGCGATCGCAGTGGGATGTGGCTGAACCTCAACACGCTCGATGAGCGCGATCGCCGCCGCTTGGCAAGAACCGAGTGGGGGTTCGTACGCCAACATGCTCAGGCCACACTCCACCCGCACGTCTCCGCGGGGGGCCATATTGGCGAGCGCTTGATGGGTCTGGGTGCGCGCCATTACGGCGAGATTCGCAAGACTGCCCAGCAATGGATGGCCCGCGTCGAAATGGACCCCAGTCGTGTCGACGAATCCCCGAGCCGATTCTCGGGGGGCATGCAGCAGCGGCTTCAGCTGATCGCCAACTTGGTTACATCGCCTCGGCTCGTGCTCATGGATGAGCCCACCACGGGCCTTGATGTCTCGGTTCAGGCCAAGCTGCTCGATCTGCTCAAGCGACTCCAAGAGGAGCTTGGGCTCGCCACGATTATCGTTACCCATGACCTTGGCGTGGCCCGGCTGCTCGCAGATCAGGTCCTCGTCATGGTGCGTGGAGAGGTTGTTGAGCGTGGCCTGGTTGATCAGGTCTTTGATGACCCGCAGCACCCCTACACTCAGCAGCTTGTCACCTCGGTGCTATGAATCCTGTTCTTGAACTCGCCCCCCTGAACAAGCAGTTCACGCTGCACACTCAAGGCGGTCGCACACTCGAGGTCTTGCAAGGCATTGAGCTCCAGGTTTCAGCCGGGGAATGTCTGAGTCTGCAGAGCCCCTCGGGCTCAGGCAAGAGCACCATCTTGCGTTGCATTACCGGGCACTACTTGCCAGGTCCCGGAAGCCATGTTTTGCTGCGCCCCAGGGCTTTGGCCCATCGTGGGCTCGATGGCGCGCTCATTGACCTTGCTCAGGCCAATCTGCATACCCTGCGCCTGGCGCGACAGTTTCACATTGCGTATGTAAGCCAGTTTCTTCGGGTGATTCCTCGGGTGAGTACGCTGAGCCTCGTGATGCAGCCCATGCTGCGCGAGGGCCTTGCGCCCGATCAGGCCGAACCGCTTGCAAGTAGCCTGCTCGAGCGGCTTCATCTGCCCAGTGCGCTCTGGCTACTTGCACCGAAGACCTTCTCTGGCGGTGAGCAACAGCGGGTGAATATCGCCATAGCATTGGCCGCCTGTCTGGTTAGGCCTCGTGAGCTGATCCTGCTCGATGAGCCTACCGCCTCACTGGATCAGGCCAATCGCGATGTGGTAACCGCGCTGCTCAAAGACCTCCGTGACGCAGGTGCTGCCATGATTGGAGCCTTTCACGACCACGACACCCACGAGCGCCTCGCCACACGCACACAGGAAGTCCACTGATGATCCTCACCAACGCCAAGCTGGTTACGCACGACGACGTTTTTCTGGGAACCGTAGAGATCGCGGACGGCCACATTCGCTCTGTATCAGAGGGCGTAAGCACGCTGCCCGCTGCAATGGATCTGGAGGGCGACTGGCTCATTCCGGGTCTCATTGAAATTCACACCGACAACCTTGAAAAGCATCTCATGCCCCGCCCTGGCGTGATCTGGAATGGAGAGTCCGCCTTTCGCATTCACGACGCGCAGCTCGCCTGCTCGGGCATTACGACCGCATTCGATGGCGTGGTGATTGGCGACATTGAGGCCAATACGCCCAGGGGTCGCTTCTTGGAGATCAGCCTCGCAGCCATTCACGCCCTTGCCGATTCGCCCATGACCCGCTGCGAGCACCTGCTGCACCTGCGCTGCGAGCTCGCTAATCATGACGTCTGGGACCACTACACCTCGCTGGTCGATAACCCCAGGGTGCAATTAATCTCGCTCATGGACCATACACCTGGCCAGCGCCAATGGCGCGACCTTGGTAAATATCGTGAATACACAGAGCGTCACGGACGGCTCAGCGATGAGGCCTTCGAAGCGCTCATGGCCGAGCGCATCTCTGCCCAGGCCCTGCATGCTGAGCGCCAGCGCCAACGCTTGGTTGAAGATGCGCGCACCCGTGGTCTGCCACTCGCCTCCCATGACGACACCAGTGCCGAGCATGTCTGCCAAGCCCATGAGGAGGGCATTGCGATCTCTGAGTTTCCCACCACGGTAGAGGCCGCAGAGACAGCCCATCGATTGGGTCTTAAAACGGTCATGGGGGCTCCAAATGTGGTGAAAGGCGGTTCGCACTCGGGCAACGTCGCAGCCATGACCCTGGCACAAATGAAGCTGCTCGATGCACTCTCAAGTGATTACGTGCCAGCGAGCCTTCTCGATGCGGCCTTTATGCTGCAAGACGAGACAGACCTGAGCCTTCCCGAGGCGATTCGGACCGTGACCTCAGCACCCGCGCAGATGGTTCGCCTCTCAGACCGCGGCCGGATTGCTCAGGGGCTTCGAGCAGACCTGGTCTGGGTAAACCGACCCGCGAGGGGCTCGGGCGCCTGTGTTCGCGCCGCATGGCGGGCTGGACAGCGGGTCGCGTAAGGGCTTAGGAGAGCAAAAAAAGCCCCGACACATGGCCGGGGCGCTAAGCAGAATGTGATCTGCAAGGAGACAACAACACGGGCAGAACCCGCAAACATATTGCACCACAACACGTGAAATTTTGCAACGCAATATGCGCAACTAATCGAGGGCTTTACAGCCTCATAGAAGCCGCATACTGTCTGTCACATGAGAGACACGAAAGCTCCTCACACTGCGGCTATGCGATCTTTGGACTCCAACACACTCTCTCATGCTCGGTTCGTGCTGTCTGTCACGGCTTACGAATGGCTGCATCCCAAAGAGTCCCGAACAGCAGCAGCATTCAAGAAAAAATTTCGCACCTTCCAGTTGGTACTGCGCGCCATCATTCGGCTGGGGACACGAAGCCGTTTTGCAAAACCGCTTCGCCAGAGGCGCATCACCCGAGTGTCCGCTGCCTCATGAGCGGGCTCGATCTCGAGACCATCAAGCGCTTTATTGCGGCCCAGTCGCCGTCCACCAGAATCTATATTGGCGCGGACTCCAGCCGCGTGCTCCAGGGAAATGCCTGGATGGCTGATTACACCCTCGTGGTGGTTGTACATATCGATGGCAACCGTGGCTGCAAACTCTTTGGAGAGACCACGCGCGAACGCGATTTCGACCAGCGAGCCGACCGCCCTCAGATGCGTCTCATGAATGAGGTTTACAAGGTTGCCGAGCTCTATCTGCGCTTGGCAGATGCCATTGATGATCGCCTCGTCGAGGTGCACCTCGATCTGAATCCAGATCCAAGTTGCGGCTCCAGTTGTGTGGTGCAACAGGCAATCGGGTATATTCGCGGCGTGTGCAATATCTCGCCGCGGGTTAAGCCTCACGCGTTTGCTGCCAGTTGTGCGGCCGACCGCTACAAGGAACTGGCGGCCTAACGCCAGTGACCGCCCTTCTCGATCCCGCAGTTCTTTTCTTTATCTTCGGCCTCTTCGCAGGCCTCGTTCGCTCGAACCTCGAGATTCCGCCAGCCATCAGCCGGTTCCTTGCGCTCTATCTGCTGATGGCGCTCGGCCTCAAGGGGGGCATATCGCTGGCGGAGACCGGGTTTACGCTGGAAGTCGGGGCAAGCCTCTTCCTTGCCGTGTTGCTCGCGAGCGTCCTGCCCATCATCAGCTATTGGGTACTCAAGCCCATCGCTGGGCCATTCAATGCACTGGCCATTGCCGCAACCTATGGCTCGGTGAGTGCAGTCACCTTCATTACCGCAAACCAGTTTCTTGACAACCAGGGCATTGCACATGGTGGTCATATGGCAGCAGCCATGGCGCTCATGGAATCGCCCGCCATTATCTTGGCAGTCGTGCTGGCCAATATGGCGCGCAAGGAGCAACACACCCAGCAGCATGAAGGTGGCCTCATGGGCGTTCTGCATGAGTCATTCACCGACGGTGCGCAGCTGCTCCTGCTTGCGAGCATGGCCATTGGGTACTTTATGGGCCCCGAGGGCGAGGCCGCGATGAAGCCATTTTCAGCAGACCTCTTCAAGGGCATGCTTGCATTCTTCTTGCTCGATATGGGGTTGCTTGCTGCGCGCAGTCTGCCAGCGCTGCGGGGTCAATCGCCTGCACTGATGCTGTATGCGGTGGGCGCTCCCCTGCTGCACGCTGCGGCCGCTCTCTCGCTTGCAACGCTAGCGGGACTCAACATTGGTGACAGCACATTGCTTGCAGTACTGGCTGCAAGTGCGAGCTATATTGCGGTGCCTGCAGTATTGCGCGAGGCGGTGCCCGAGGCGGAGCCCGCCGTCTATGTTGGGCTCTCGCTGGGCATTACCTTTCCGCTGAACATTCTCTTTGGTATACCGCTTTACTTTGCTGCAGCCCAGTGGCTAGCGCGTTAACGACAGCCAACAAAAGGGCATAAAAAAAGGCCCCCAGTTGGGAGCCTTTGATACGGCAAGAATCCGCTTACTCAGCAGATGCACGGCGACGTGCAGGCGCTTTGGGCGTGGTGTTGGCAACAGCAGCCTCGCCAGCCTTGGCAGCGGCTTCAACATTTGCCTCGACCATTTCAACGACCTGCTTGGAGGCCTTGTTGATGGCATCGAAAGCGCTGTTAGAGGCAGCAAATGCTGACTTCATCATGGCGACCATGCCCTCGGTACCAGCTGGGGCGCTCTTGGTGAGCTCATTCATGGTGTTTGCCATGGTCTTGTTGGCCTCTTCCACGCGGCTCTCAACCAGCTTTGCGAACTCACCAACGGTCTCGGCGTTGATGTTGTAGGCATTGCGGCTGTAGCTGGCAGCTTTGCTCAGGCCAGGCTGGGCCATGGACTGGGACACATTGACGAACTCTGTGGCATCTTTCACGCCGAGGAGTTGGTTTGCAGCTTCGGTTGCGTCGGCCAGGTTTGCCTTCGCGGCCTTGAGGTTAAGGTCCATGTGCTTTTCCATGCACTCGAGCGTGCGGGCAGCCATTTCAACCATAGCGGCTTGGGAGTGCTTGACAGCGTTCATGAACTGCTCGGGGGTCATCGTGTTGTTCATTTCATTTCCTTTCAGTGTGGGTGGGGTACTGCACTGCATGGATTGAATGATATTGGTGCATTGCGTCATTCGCAAGCGCTGCGATGCAACATTTATTTTTTTACAATTAAATCAATAAGATAAAATCCGAATCCGGCCGCAGTAAGGGCCAGGATAACGTGCACCGCAGCAAGAATAAAGGCCCAAATCAACCGCCCCGCCTGTATGAGCGGAAGCATCTCCGCAGTAAGCGCCGAGAAGGTGGTGAGGCTGCCCAGGAAGCCCGTCATGATCAATAAACGCGCCCAGTCAGGCAGTGCGTGTGTGCTGAGTGTTGTTGCCCACGCCAACAGACCACCTGCGAGTAACCCTCCCATGGCATTTACCACGAGGGTCCCCAGCAAGAACCCAGTGAACATGCCATTGAGTGCGATGCCCACTCCCCACCGCAGCCATGCCCCAAGAACAGCCCCACAGGCCACAAGGGCGGCCTGGATCCAGAATTTGTCCATGGCATACTCTAGCCCATGTCTCGCACCGTTCAATGCGTCAAACTTCAGCGTGAGGCCCCTGGCCTCGACTTTCCCCCTGCACCTGGTGATCTGGGTCGGCGAATCTATGAGTCGGTCTCGAAAGAGGCTTGGGCCGATTGGCTCAAGCAGCAGACCATGCTCGTGAATGAGTACCGCTTAAACCTCTCCGACGCCCGAGCCCGCAAGTATTTGCTTCAACAAATGGAAGCCCACTTTTTTGGCTCAGGCGCAGACATGGCCTCGGGGTACGTTCCCCCTCAGCCATAGGGCCGGATTTACTCAGCTGCCTCGGATGCGTGGCGCACGTCACGCCCCTTGACCATGTACACCACGTGCTCGGCCATGTTCTTGGAGTGGTCGCCAATGCGCTCCATGGCCTTAGCGTAGAAGAGCATGTCAATGGAGCGCGAGATCGTACGCGAATCCTCGAGCACGTAACTGATCAGCAGACGAATGGTGTTGCGAAAGTGGTCGTCAACGATCTTGTCTTCGTGCAGTACGCCCTGCAGCACCGACTCGTCCTCGCGCGCGTAGGCGTCGAGCGCACGGTGAAGCATGCTTGTGACGTGCGTGGACATGGCGGAGAAGTCCATGCGAGGGGAAATGGCGGGGCCACCCTCATAGAACCGAATAGCCATGCGCGCCATTTTTTCGGCCTCGTCGCCTGCGCGCTCGAGATCACGGATCATTTTGAGCGAGGCCACCAGGAAACGCAGGTCAGATGCAGCGGGCTGACGCTTTGCGATGATGTGGTTGCAGATGTCGTCGATTTGAATCTCGGAGGCGTTGACGCGCTTTTCCATTTCGAGCACGTCTTTGAGCTCTGCAGTGTTGCCCGTGGCAAAGCCGACGATGGCGTGCTTGATCATTTCCTCGACGTAGCCGCCCATTTTCAGGATCTTGGTGCGGACTTCTTCGAGCTCGGCGTCGAACTGGGCCATGGTGTGGCTGGTGGTGTTCATATGTGACTCCTATGGAACAATAGAAAACAAGATTTAACAAAACCCTAACAGTCTTTTGATACGCAGTGATGACAACCGCGATCGGGAGCTGCTTTCTATTGCGGAGTGAGCCTCTTTACGCCACCGGATCCAGCCACAAGCGCCACAGATGCTCGCTGACGAGCAAATATGCCATTGGTGACTACGCCCGGGATGGCGTTGAGGCGGTCCTCCCAGTCGAGAGGGTTCACGAGCGAGAGCCCGTGCACATCAAGAATAGGGTGCCCGTTATCGGTCAGCACACCCGCTCTCAGAACAGGCCTTCCGCCCATGGACTCTAACGCCCAGGTGACAGGCCTGAGCGCCATCGCAATGACCTCAATCGGGAGCGGAAAGCGGCCCATCACCTCAACACACTTGGACTCATCGACGATGCAGACGAACCGCTCAGAGGCGCTCGCAACGATCTTCTCTCGCGTGAGTGCTGCACCCCCGCCTTTAATCATGCAAAGACTGGCATCGATCTCGTCAGCACCATCTACGTAGAGCGCCAGAGGCTCAGATACATCGTGGAGCTCAATTACTTTGTAACCGTGCGACTCGAGCCTCAACCGAGTGCGCTCAGAACTCGCCACTGCAGCCGCTAATGGTTTGCCTGCCGTGGCCAGGGCATCGATAAAAAGATCAACTGTGGAGCCCGTGCCCACACCCAACACGCAGCCGTCGGGCACCTCGTGCACGGCGGCTGCTGCAACTTGGGCTTTGAGCGAATGAGGGTCAACATTCATATTCATGATCGGTGGGGACTATACAATCAACGCGCCCCACGTGGGGAATTTTTTCAGGGACAGCCGTGAGCACAAAAAACCAATACGACTGCAGCAAGTGCCCAGGCTACTGCTGCTCTTACCCGCGCATCGTGACAAGCAGTAGTGATGTTGCGAGGCTGGCCAAACACTTTGGGCTTTCAGAGAAGGCGGCGGAGAAGAAATTCACCAAGCGATTTGTGTGGGACGACCCTGAGGATCCCATTGACGAGCGTATTCTGAAGCACCAGCCCGATCCTGTTTACGGGTCAATCTGTGGCTTCTTCGATATCGTCGAACGTCGCTGCACGATTTACGAGGCAAGGCCCTCGGTCTGTCGCGAGTACCCCAACGGCAAGCGTTGTGGCTACTTTGAGTTTGTTGAGTTTGAACGCGACCAGCAGGACGATCGCGACTTCATTCCGCTAAGAAGAGATGTGGGGTGACCGATGGGACTCGAACCCACGACAACCAGAATCACAATCTGGGACTCTACCAACTGAGCTACGGCCACCACGGAACTGCACTCGTAAAACCATCTTCCCAGAGGCGGGCTTGCTGGCCTGCCGGGAGGGAATCGAACCCCCGACCCACAGCTTAGAAGGCTGTTGCTCTATCCGACTGAGCTACCGGCAGTCTCGATCCCACCTGAGTTGATGGTCGGGGTGGAGAGATTCGAACTCCCGACCCTCTGCTCCCAAAGCAGATGCGCTACCAGACTGCGCTACACCCCGAGAGCCACGCAGTATACCTTAGCCGAAGCGACCCGTGATGTAGTCCTCTGTCTCTTTCTTTTTGGGCTTGATAAAGATTTCGTCGGTCTTACCAAACTCTACAAGCTCACCAATGTACATGTAGGCCGTGAAATCTGACACGCGGGCAGCCTGCTGCATGTTGTGCGTGACGATGGCAACGGTGTAGTCGGCCTTGAGCTCATGCACCAACTCCTCAACCTTGGCAGTCGAAATGGGGTCAAGTGCGGAGGTGGGCTCGTCGAGCAGAATGACCTTCGGCTTCACAGCAACCGAGCGGGCAATACACAAGCGCTGCTGCTGGCCGCCAGAGAGCGATAGGCCACTCTGCCCTAGCTTGTCCTTGACCTCGTTCCAAATGGCGGCCTTGGAGAGCGCCCACTCAACCCGCTCGTCCATCTGCGCTTTGTTGAGGTTCTCGTAGAGCTTCACGCCGAACGCGATGTTGTCGTAAATGGACATGGGAAACGGCGTGGGCTTTTGGAACACCATGCCCACCTGGGCGCGCAGCAGGTTCAGGTCCTGCTTGGGACTCAGAATATTCTGGCCGTAGAGGTTGATCTCGCCCTCAGCGCGTTGGCCCGGGTAGAGACTGTACATGCGGTTCAGGGTACGCAGAAGCGTGGACTTACCGCAACCCGAGGGTCCAATGAAAGCAGTGACCTTGTTCTCGGCAATATCGAGACTCACCTTCTTGAGGCCTTGGAACTTGCCATAGAAAAAGTCGAGGTTCCGAACTTCGATGGCGTTTTTTTGTGCGTTTGACGTCATTTGGAAAGGTCCTTGAAGTTAAGCCTGTACTTTTTCGCGGAATGCCACGCGGGCAACAATATTGAGTACGAGTACCGTCAGAGTGATCAGCAGTGCACCACCCCAAGCCAAACGAATCCAGTTGTCGTAAGGCGACATGGCAAACTGGAAAATGACGACAGGAAGGTTCGCCATGGGCCCGTTCATGTCAAATGAGAAGAACTGATTGTTCAGGGCCGTAAAGAGCAAAGGAGCCGTCTCCCCACTGATCCGAGCCAATGCAAGCAACAAGCCCGTGATCACACCCGCCCTCGCCGCTCGTAATGTTACGAAGGTGGCGACCTTCCAACGCGGAGCACCCAGGGCGAACGCTGCCTCGCGCAGGCTGCCGGGAACAAGGCGAAGCATGTTCTCTGTGGTACGCAGCACGACGGGAACTGCGATGAGTGCCAAAGCCAGGCTGCCCGCCCAACCCGAAAAATGCTTCACCTGCGCAACCAGAATGGCATAAACGAAGAGCCCGAGCACAATGGAGGGGGCCGAGAGCATGATGTCCGTCACGAACCGTGTGATCTCTGCAACCTTATTGTTATCGCCGAATTCTGCGAGGTAGACGCCCGCAAAAACGCCAATTGGGGTTGCAACTAGCGCCGTCACCCCGACCATCATGAGGCTGCCCACGATGGCGTTGAGCAACCCTCCCCCCTCGGTTCCAGGGGCAGGAGTGGACTGGGTGAACATGGCCCAGTCGAGGGCCTCAAAACCATTCTTAAAAAGGATGAAAAGAATCCAGAGCAACACAAACAGACCGAGCGCCATCGCGCCCATAGAGAGCGCAAGCCCAATCTGATTGACTATTTTTCGACGACGATACAGTGCTTGATCCATGTGTCTTGTCCCCCAATCGTTAGGTCTTGGCGCCCTTGGCGCGCTCGGTTCTCACGATGAGAAGCTTCGCGCCCGCAAGGACAAAGAACGTGATGACGAAAAGCAGGAATCCCAGCGCATAGAGCGTGGAGAAATGGAAGTCGCCGGCCTCTGCGAATTCGTTCGCGAGTGTTGAGGCAATAGAAGTGCCGGGGGCGAACAGCGACGTGAGCAGTCGCTGGGAATTGCCGATCACGAAAGTGACTGCCATGGTCTCGCCGAGGGCGCGCCCGAGCCCCAACATAATGCCCCCAATCACACCGGTAGAGGTATAGGGCAGCACAACGTGGCGCACGACCTCCCAAGTCGTACAGCCCACGCCAAACGCAGACTCACGCAAAATGGGAGGAACGATTTCGAACACGTCGCGCATCACAGCCGCAATAAATGGCAGCACCATGAACGCCAGAACGATGCCAGCGGCCAAGATACCAATGCCGTTCATCGCCCCCCCGAATAATGGTCCGATGAGCGGCATCTGTCCCAGGGTGGACTGTAAGGCGGGCTGGCCATGTTCGGCGAACAGGGGCGCAAAGATGAACAGACCGAACATGCCGTAAATGATGGATGGAACCGCGGCGAGGAGCTCAACGGCGGTGCCCAAAGGGCGCCGGAGCCACACAGGGCAGGTCTGGGTAAGGAAGAGCGCAATGCCAAAGGAGAGCGGGACTGCTATGAGCAACGCAATGGCTGAACTCATTAGGGTGCCGTAAATGGCGATGAGAGCACCAAACTCTTCATTGATGATGTCCCACTCAATGCGCCAAATAAACTGCAGGCCGAATTTCTGAAACGTTGGCCAGGCATTGATGAGAAGCGATATCAAGATGCCTACGAGTGCAAGCAACACCAACATCGAGAACGACCAGGTGATCTTGTGAAACAGGAAGTCCTCAAGCTTCTGCCGCCGAACAATGGCGTGCATGCGTTCTGAAGAGGCTGGGCTGGCGTCAACGGCGCTCATAACAGGGCTTCCCAAAGGTAATGAATGATGTCAACGATCGACAACTGAGGGAACGCCGCCGACCCCTATTGGGTCGGCGGCATTACAGCAAAACAACAAATTTACTTGTTGTTGATCTGTGACCAGACCTTGTCAGCGATCTGCTTGGTAAGCGAGTCGGGCAGGGGCACGTAGTCGAGATCGATGGCCATCTGCTTGCCATTCTTGAAGGACCAGTCAAAGAACTTCAGAGCAGCAGCCGAAGCGGCTTTGTCCGAGGGGTTCTTGTAGAACAGAATGAAAGAAGCAGTCGTGATGGGCCAGCTGGTTGCGCCGGGCTGGTTCACGATGGACAGGCCCATACCGGGAACAGAGAACCAGTCAGCGCCAGCGGCAGCAGCTGCGAAGGTCTTGTCATCGGGGGAGACATACTTGCCGTCTTTGTTCTGAAGCTGCATGTAAGGCATTTTGTTCTTCTTGGCGTATGCGTACTCAACGTAGCCAATAGAACCCTTGACACGGTTCACGTTTGCAGACACACCCTCGTTGCCTTTGCCGCCAACGGAGGAGGCAGCAGGCCACTTCACAGCAGCGCCGCGGCCAACTTTTTCGGCCCAAAGCTTGGAGGCAACGGTGAGGTAGTCAGTGAAGTTAAAGGTTGTGCCGGAGCCGTCAGCACGGTGCACGACCGTAATCGTCTGGTCGGGCAGCTTCTTGCCGGGGTTCAGAGCGGCGATCTTGGGGTCATTCCAGTTCACGATCCAGCCCATGAACATCTCAGCGAGCACTTCACCGGTGACCTTGAGTTCACCAGGCTTGAAGCCCTCGAGGTTGAAAACGGGCACGGTGCCGCCGATGATTGCGGGGAACTGGACCATGCCATCGCGATCGAGGTCAGCGCCTTTGACGGGGGCGTCGGATGCGCCGAACGTCACGGTCTTTGCGCGGATCTGCTTCAGACCACCGGACGAGCCGATCGACTGATAGTTCAGACCGATGCCGGTCTCTTTTTTGTACGCCTCTGCCCATTTGGCATAGACGGGGTAGGGGAAAGTAGCGCCTGCGCCGGTGATGTCGGCGGCCGCAGCTGTCATGGAGAAGGCCAGAGCGGCGCCACCAATCAGCGACGAGATGAGAGTTTTACGCATAAGAGAAGCCTCTTTTGATTTATCGGTGAAAGGACAGATTGACAACGCAAAGCCTTGCGTCACTGGGGAGACTACCGATGGAATATGACGCTTCTGTGACAAATCACGATTGCTACGCGCTGGGCAGTTGCGCTGCGAGAGACTGGGCCAGTGCCTGTGCCTCTTGGGCGCTTGCAACCTCGACCATGATGCGCAGCAGGGGCTCTGTTCCCGAGGGCCGCACCAGCACCCTACCCCGATCCAGGAGCAGGTCCTGAACCTCCCGGAGGCGCACTTGAAAGGGTGCGTGGGATTTCCAGTCAAAGTGCGGCGGGATCTGGACGTTGACCAGCACCTGAGGGCAGAGCGTGAGGTCGGAGATCAGGTCGGCAAGGGAACGCTGAAGGTCGACCACGGCGGCCAACACCTGAAGCGCACTGATAGTGCCATCGCCTGTGGTGTGGCGATCGAGGCAGAGTATGTGCCCCGAAGACTCGCCCCCGTACTGCCAGCCCGCCTCCTTGAGGAGCTCAAGCACATAACGGTCTCCGACGCGCGCGCGACGAAAGTCAATGCCCTGCTCGTTGAGTCTTTTTTCCAGCGACAGGTTGGTCATGAGCGTGCCTACGACGCCGCCCAAGTCCGCACGACCATGACGCTTGATACGATGCCGAACGATGGCGTAGAGCAGCTCGTCACCGTTGTACATGCGGCCTGCGTGATCGACCATGACCAGGCGATCGGCGTCGCCGTCAAGCGCGATACCGTAGTCGGCCCCCTCCGACAGCACCCGCTGCACCATGGCCTGAGGCGCGGTTGCGCCAACCTCGCGGTTGATATTGAGGCCATCAGGCTGGTGGCCCATGGGCACGACCTCGGCCCCTAGTTCGTGAAAGACCGCACCCGCAACCTGATAGGCGGCTCCGTGCGCGGTGTCGACCACCAGCCTCAGACCCCTCAGGCTCAGATGGGCTGGGAAGGTGCTCTTACAGAATTCGATGTAGCGGCCAGCCGCATCGTTCAGGCGGCGCGCCTTGCCGAAGGCCTCTGGCGCGGCACAGGGCAGCGGCCCGGCCAGCATAGCCTCGACCTCCTCCTCCCATGCATCAGGCAGCTTCTCGCCCTCGCCATTGAAAAACTTGATGCCGTTGTCTTCAAAGGGGTTGTGTGAGGCACTGATCACGACCCCCGCAGAGAGGCGCAGCGTCTTTGCCAGATAGGCAATGGCTGGCGTGGGCATGGGGCCAGCAAGCACCACATCGGTGCCAGAGGCGGCCAAGCCAGACTCCAAGGCCGCCTCGAGCATGTAGCCCGAGATGCGGGTGTCTTTGCCAATCAGTACCGCAGGCCGAGCAAAATGTTTACGAAGCGTAAGGCCGACGGCGAGGCCCAGACGCACGGTGAACTCAGGCGTAATGGGGTGCTGCCCAACCCGACCGCGAATGCCGTCAGTGCCGAAATAGGTTCTTGCCATAGAGAGATTCTAGTCGAGCGCGGGCGAATGCCCTTGAACCGCGTGCAGAACCCGCAGATAGTCGACCGTGGCCTTTACATCATGCACGCGAACCATAGAGGCCCCACCGATAGCCGCGGCCTGCACCGCTGCTAGGCTTGCGCCGAGCCGCTCGGCGGGCTGATCTTTGCGCTGACTCAGCGCTGCGAGCATGCGCTTTCGGGACAAGCCAGCCAAAACAGGCCCTTGGGCAGAGAGATCTGCAAGGCCTCGAAGCAGCGCGAGGTTGTGCTCGGTGGTCTTTCCAAACCCAAAGCCTGGGTCTAGCCAGATCCGCTCACTGGGCAGACCTCTGGCCATGAGCAACGCACGCTGCTGCATGAGGTAGCCAAAGACCTCGGCCACCACATCGACATACTGCGGATCTGCCTGCATGGTCTGCGGCTCGCCCTGCATGTGCATTACGCAGACTGAACCACCCCACGCCACCAGTTGCGGAACCAGATCCTGCATGCGAGGGTCCCGAAAGCCCGAGACATCATTGACCATATCGATACCAATCGAGAGTGCAGCCTCAACCACCTCGGGCCGGCGGCTATCGAGTGAGAGTGCAACCCCCAGAGACTGCAGCGCCTCAAGCACTGGCAGCACACGATCGGCCTCCTGAGCAGGACTCACAGGCGCCGCACCCGGTCGCGTGCTCTCGCCACCCACGTCAATCACATCGACACCGTCATCGCGCATGCGATGGGCTGCCTCGAGCGCCAGCGAGAGGCTTGCATGGAGCCCGCCGTCCGAGAACGAGTCTGGGGTGATGTTCAGAATGCCCATAACCAAAGGGCGATGAGCCGGCATGCGACAGCGCCCAATCTGCAGGGGCTCCAATGAGAACGGGCCCTCTTCGGGCCCGTTTGGGGTACGGCCTAACGCCATGGGTGCTTAAGCCGGCGCTGCTGCGCTGTCGGGGGCAATACCTGCACTGCCAGCACCCGCAGAAGGGGCACTGCCGCCAGAGCCACTCTGCTTCGGTGGCCGGGGCTCGCGACCATGCATGATGTCGTCGATCTGTTCAGCATCGATGGTCTCCCATTCGAGGAGCGCCTTGGCCATGGCATGCATTTTTTCTTTGTTGTCCTCAATGAGCTTGCGCGCTACCGAGTACTGCTCATCGATGATCTTGCGGATCTCGGAGTCAACCTTCTGCATGGTGGCCTCGGAGATGTTGGTGGTCTTGGTGATGGAACGACCCAAGAACACCTCGCCTTCATTTTCGGCGTAAACCATGGGGCCAAGGCTATCGGTCATGCCGTAGCGGGTGACCATGTCGCGCGCGAGGCCGGTAGCACGCTCGAAGTCGTTCGATGCGCCCGTCGTCATTTGATTCATAAAGACCTCTTCTGCGATGCGGCCGCCAAAGAGCACTGAGATGGTGCTGAGCATGCGCTCTTTGTCCATGCTGTAGCGGTCGCCCTCAGGCAACTGCATGGTGACACCAAGCGCACGCCCGCGCGGGATGATGGTGACCTTGTGCACGGGATCGGTCTTGGGCAGCAGGCGAGCAACCAGAGCGTGCCCGGACTCGTGGTAAGCGGTGTTCTTGCGCTCCTCCTCGGGCATGACAATAGAACGACGCTCTGCACCCATGAGGATCTTGTCTTTGGCCTTCTCGAAATCTTCCATTTCGACGAGGCGCCCGTTGCGACGGGCCGCAAACAATGCAGCTTCGTTGACCAGGTTGGCGAGGTCTGCACCGGACATGCCGGGTGTGCCGCGCGCAAGGATGTCGCCCTTTACATCGGGGGCGATGGGCACCTTGCGCATGTGTACATTCAGGATCTGCTCACGCCCGCGCACATCTGGCAGGGGCACGACCACCTGACGGTCGAAGCGACCGGGCCGCAACAGGGCTGGGTCGAGCACGTCGGGACGGTTGGTGGCCGCAATGACGATGATGCCCTGGTTGGTCTCAAAGCCGTCCATTTCGACGAGCATTTGATTGAGGGTCTGCTCGCGCTCGTCGTTTCCGCCGCCGAGTCCGGCACCGCGCTGACGTCCAACGGCGTCGATTTCATCGATGAAAATGATGCAGGGAGCCTGCTTCTTAGCGTTCTCGAACATGTCGCGAACCCGGGCCGCGCCCACGCCCACAAACATTTCAACGAAGTCGGAACCAGAGATGGAGAAAAACGGCACCTTGGCTTCACCCGCAATGGCCTTTGCAAGCAGGGTCTTACCCGTTCCTGGGGAGCCCACCATAAGGACTCCACGCGGAATTCGGCCGCCTAGCTTTTGAAACTTGGACGGGTCGCGCAGAAACTCTACGAGCTCCGATACGTCTTCTTTGGCCTCATCACATCCCGCAACATCGGCGAAGGTGATGTGGTTGTTGTTCTCGTCGAGCATGCGTGCCTTGGATTTGCCAAAGGAGAACGCGCCACCCTTGCCGCCGCCTTGCATCTGGCGCATGAAGAACACCCAAACGCCGATGAGCAGCAACATGGGGAACCACGAGACGAAGATGCTCATGAGCAGGGAGGGCTGCTCTTCTGCTTTGGCCGAGACCGACACACCGTACTTCATGAGGTCGGAGACCATCCAAAGGTCTTGCGGAGTATTGATGGTGATGGAACGGTCGTCAGTGGTGAGCGCACGCACGGTTCTGCCATCGATGACGGCTGTGCGAATACGCCCCTGTTTGGCTTCTTCCATGAACTGGGAATAAGACACCTCGACTCCGCGCGACTGCGTGCCCTCAAACTGTCGGAACAGTGAGAACAGCACCAGGCCGATGACCACCCAGATCGCGATTTTTGACACCATATTATTCACAAGGCACTCCTTTCCAAGACATCAGGCTACACCAAGCAGCCGTTGACGCCAAAAAACCCAGTGTGGAAGTCGGACATTAGAGTCCGGCAAAGGTTCACACCACGCGGAGATCTCTGCCCACCAGAAACAATTCCGACGACTCCGCGCGCGAGGCGCCCGGCTTTCTGGTGTGGACCGTCCTAAAAACCCGCTTGAACTCAGCAACCAACTCCGTAAAGCCACTGCCCTGAAAGGTCTTTACCACCAGGGCCCCCTGTGGCTTGAGGTGTTTTTGCGCAAACTCAAGCGCCAGCTCGCAGACATGCATGACGCGAGCAGCGTCTGCAACCGCCACACCCGACATATTGGGGGCCATATCCGATAAAACAAGGTCTACCTTCTCGCCCTCGAGCATTTGAGAGAGCTCTCGCTCAATCACCTCCTCGCGAAAATCGCCCAGCAGGAATTGGACATCGGCGATAGGGTCCATGGGCAAGAGGTCCAGCGCAATGATGCGGCCATCGATACCCTGCCTACCTTTTGCAGTCAGCCGCTCTCTCACCACCTGGCTCCAACTGCCTGGGGTTGAGCCCAGGTCGACAACGGTCATGCCGGGCCGCAGGAGTCTGTCTTTCTCGTCTATCTCGGTGAGCTTGAATGCCGCACGCGAGCGGTACCCCTTGATCTGGGCCTGCTTGACGTAGGGATCTGTGAGGTGTCGCTGCAGCCAGGCCGCATTGAATTTATTCTTGGCCACTCGGCGCCGCAGGCTTAGAGGTAGTGCACCTCAAGGATTTCCACCTCGCGTGACCCGCTAGGCGCGTGCACAGTGGCTACATCGCCGACCGACTTACCAATGAGCGCCCGCGCAATCGGGCTCGAGATGGAAATCTTGTTGAGTTTTAGGTCGGCCTCGTCGTCGCCGACGATCTTGTACTGGACTTTATCGCCGGAGTCGAGGTCCTCGAGCTCGACTGTGACGCCAAACACCACCCGACCATCGCGCTCGAGGGTTTTCGGATCGATGATCTGGGCCGTGGAGAGCTTGCTCTCGAGCTCGGCAATACGCCCCTCAATGAAGCCCTGGCGCTCTTTTGCTGCGTCGTACTCTGCGTTCTCGGAGAGATCGCCCTGAGCGCGCGCCTCAGCAATGGCGTTGATGACGCTCGGGCGCTCAACGTGCTTCAGGTGCGAGAGCTCTTGTTTAAGGGCATCTGCGCCCTCGATGGTGAGCGGTGTGGACGACATGGGATGGATGTCCTTTAGGCCTTGGCCCTGAGAGTGGATTTGTGGAGGCCTTGCAAATCATAGGCGTCGAGGCTGCTGGTCATGATACGCATGCCCTCAACGGCCGCATGCGCGCCCGCCATTGTGGTGTATGTGGTGACGCGCTGTGCGAGGCCCGTGGTGCGAATGGAGCGTGAGTCCGCCATGGCGGTGCGCTTTTCTTCGACCGTATTGATGATGAAGCAGACCTCACCGTTCTTAATCATGTCCACCACATGGGGACGCCCCTCGGTGACCTTATTGACGACGCGCACCGCCATGCCCTCAGCCTGAATGGCCGCGGCCGTGCCTCGGGTCGCCAAGAGCTTAAAGCCCATATCCAGCAGCATGCGGGCTACGGGGATCATGGCCGGCTTGTCGCTGTTCTTTACGCTGATAAAGGCCACACCGCCCTGCGCTGGATCGGGCAGTCGAATGCCCGCACCAATCTGCGACTTCACAAAGGCCTCGGTGAAGGTTGGCGCGACACCCATAACCTCACCGGTGGACTTCATCTCGGGTCCCAAAATAGTGTCGACGCCGGGGAACTTCACGAAGGGGAACACAGCCTCCTTCACAGAGTAGTAATCGGGCACGATCTCACCGGTGTAGCCCTGCTCCTCGAAGGACTTGCCTAGCATGGCGCGTGCTGCAATTTTGGCCAGCGGTTGGCCGACCGCCTTCGATACGAAGGGGACCGTGCGCGAGGCGCGGGGGTTAACCTCTAGCACATAGACGGTGCCCTTCTGAATGGCGAACTGCACGTTCATGAGGCCAATGACATTCAGTGCACGAGACATGAGAATGGTCTGACGCTTGAGCTCCTCGATGAGATCGGCAGGCAGAGAGTGCGGCGGGAGGCTACAAGCCGAGTCACCCGAGTGAACACCCGCCTGCTCGATATGCTCCATGACCCCGCCAATGAGCACCTGCTTGCCATCGGAGAGGCTATCGACATCGACCTCGATGGCATCGTTGAGGAAGCGGTCGAGGAGCACCGGTGAGTCGTTCGAGACCTTTACAGCCTCGCGCATGTAGCGCTCGAGGTCACGCTGCTCGTGCACGATTTCCATGGCGCGCCCACCCAGAACATAACTGGGGCGCACCACCAAGGGGTAGCCGATTTCTTGGGCAAGGCGCATCGCCTCTTCTTCGTTTCGGGCCGTGCGGTTGGGCGGCTGCAAGAGTTCAAGCTTGTGTAGCAGTTTCTGGAAGCGCTCGCGATCCTCGGCGATATCAATCGACTCGGGCGAGGTGCCCACAATGGGTACCCCAGCCGCCTCGAGGGATTTGGCCAGCTTGAGTGGCGTCTGCCCACCGTACTGAACAATGACGCCGACGGGCTTTTCAATGTCGACAATTTCCAGCACGTCCTCGAGCGTGAGGGGCTCGAAGTAAAGACGATCGGAGGTGTCGTAGTCGGTTGAGACCGTCTCGGGGTTACAGTTGACCATGATGGTCTCAAAGCCATCATCGCGGAGTGCCTGAGCGGCGTGTACGCAGCAGTAATCGAACTCAATGCCCTGACCAATACGGTTGGGCCCGCCCCCCAGCACCATGACCTTCTTGCGGTCGGTGGGGCGCGCCTCACAATGTCGCTCGTAGGTGGAGTAAAAGTACGACGTGGTGGTGTCGAATTCAGCGGCGCAGGTATCCACGCGTTTGTAGACGGGGCGCACACCCGCTGCATGACGGGCCTTGCGCACCTCACCCTCTGTGGTGTCGAGCAGATAGGCCAGGCGACGATCGGAGAATCCCTTGCGCTTGAGCGCAAACATGAGTTCTGCATCGAGGTCGGCCAGAGTGCGTTTCTCGAGCGCAAGTTCGAGGTCGACGATCTCTTTGATCTGCACCAGGAACCAGGGGTCGATCTTGGTGAGGCTGCGCACCTCTTCCACAGAAAAGCCTTGCGCGAAGGCATCGCCCACGTACCAGATGCGCTCGGGGCCAGGCTCGCCAAGCTCTTCCTCAATGCGCTCTCGATCAACTGTCTTCTGATTGAGGCCATCGACACCAACCTCCAGACCACGCAATGCTTTTTGAAAGCTCTCTTGGAAGGTTCGCCCAATGGCCATGACCTCGCCCACCGATTTCATTTGGGTTGTGAGGTGACTGTCGGCCAGGGGGAACTTCTCAAAGGCAAACCGCGGCACCTTGGTCACAACATAGTCGATGCTGGGCTCGAAGGAGGCAGGGGTTGCACCACCGGTAATGTCATTGCGCAATTCGTCGAGGGTATAGCCCACAGCCAGCTTGGCAGCGACCTTGGCAATAGGGAAGCCAGTGGCCTTGGAGGCCAACGCAGATGAGCGGGAAACCCGGGGGTTCATCTCGATGACAATGAGCCGCCCGTTTTCAGGGTTCACGGCAAACTGCACATTCGAGCCGCCAGTGTCGACACCAATCTCTCGCAGAATGGCAATGCTGGCGTTTCGCATCACCTGGTATTCCTTGTCGGTCAGGGTCTGCGCTGGGGCGACGGTAATGGAGTCGCCCGTATGAATGCCCATGGGGTCGAGGTTCTCAATGGAGCAGACAATGATGCAGTTGTCGGCGCTGTCACGCACAACCTCCATCTCGTACTCTTTCCAGCCAATCAACGACTCTTCAATGAGCAATTCATTGGTGGGTGAAGCCTCAATGCCACGCTTGCAGATGGTCTCGAATTCTTCTGCGTTATAGGCAATGCCGCCGCCCGTCCCGCCCAGCGTGAAGCTGGGACGAATCACCATGGGAAAGCCGGCGCTGTTGGTCGCCTCGGCGATGCGACGCTGAACCTGCCAGGCCTCATCCATGCTGTGTGCAATACCTGAGAGCGCGGAATCGAGCCCGATTTTGGTCATCGCCTGCTTGAACTTCTGGCGGTCTTCAGCCTTTTCGATAGCCTCCTCGCGGGCACCGATAAGCTCCACACCAAACTGCTCCAGCACGCCATGTTTTGCGAGCTCGAGCGCACAGTTCAGTGCGGTCTGGCCGCCCATGGTGGGCAGCAGTGCATCGGGGCGCTCTTTTTCGATGATGTGGCCAACCATTTGCCAGGTGATCGGCTCGATGTAGGTTGCATCGGCCGTACCTGGGTCCGTCATGATGGTGGCCGGGTTGCTGTTGACGAGGATGACGCGGTAGCCCTCGTCTTTGAGGGCCTTGCAGGCTTGTGCGCCGGAGTAGTCAAACTCACATGCCTGCCCAATCACGATGGGGCCTGCGCCGATGATCAGAATGCTTTTTATATCGGTGCGCTTAGGCATGCCGGGCTCTCATGGACTCAAAGAACTGCTCAAACAGGGGAAGAATGTCGTGCGGGCCAGGACTGGCCTCCGGGTGCCCTTGGAAACAAAAGGCGGGCGCTTGGGTGTGACGGAGCCCCTGGATAGACCCATCGAAGAGCGATACATGTGTCACCTCAAGGTGGCTGGGCAGGCTGTCAGCATCCACGGCAAAACCGTGGTTCTGGGCGGTAATGAAGACGCGCTTGGTGCGAAGGTCTTGAACGGGGTGGTTGCCACCGTGGTGGCCAAACTTCATCTTGAGCGTCTTGGCGCCCGCCGCGAGCGCCATGATCTGGTGCCCCAGACAAATGCCAAAGAGCGGCACGCGAGCCTGCATGGCACTGCGAGCAACTGAGATGGCGTAGTCGCAGGGCTCTGGGTCGCCAGGACCGTTCGAGAGAAAGAGCCCGTCGGGCTTGAGGGCCATGGCGTCTTCAAACGTGGTCTTTGCGGGGACCACCGTGACACGACAGCCACCGGCCACCAAGAGCCGAAGGATGTTGCGCTTCACACCGAAGTCGAATGCGACCACATGGTGTGTCGGCGCAGGCGCGGGAAGATGCCCATGGCCCAGATCCCACACGCTCTCTGCCCAGGCATAGGGCTGGGCTGTACTGACCTTTTGGGCTAAGTCTTGGCCCACCAGGCTCGGGCAGCCTCGGGCCGTTGCAACGGCCCGCGTGCGCAGGGCATCGAGGCTCTCAGAGGCCGACGTGGCAGCCACAATCGCGCCAGGTTGGGCGCCGTGATCTCGGAGATGACGCGTGAGGGCTCGGGTATCGACACCACTGATGGCCACAATGCCGCGAGACTGGAGCGCCTGCTGGAGTGTCTCCGTAGAGCGAAAGTTAGAGGCAATCGGGGAGACATCTCGAATGACGAGGCCCGCCGCTTGAATACCAGAGGACTCGTCGTCTTCGGGCGTCCAGCCCGTGTTGCCGATATGGGGGTAGGTCAGCGTGACAATTTGCTGGCAATAACTTGGGTCTGTCAGGATTTCCTGATAACCCGTGAGTGCGGTGTTAAAGACCACCTCGCCCTGCGTCTGGCCAGCCGCACCAATGGACTCCCCTTCGAAGAGGGTGCCATCGGCGAGGGCAAGAACTGCAGGGAGGCGCGAAACTGGGGGCAAAACACTGGGGCTGGCTGAGTCGGCATGCGCCGAGGCCAGCAGCTGACTGAGCTGCAACGCGAGACTCCTTGACGATTTCGCCAATTATAAAGGAGGCCCCGCAAAGAAGACGGCGGTCGTCACTGCAAAGCCCACGGTCCAGCAGAAGGTGCGTGCGAGATGCCAGTCAGCCACGTAACAAACGATGTAGGCAATCCTTGCCAAGACAACGATTACCGTGAGGTTCTCAAGCCCGTCAAGATTGGCCTGGGTGGCGGTGGCGACAACCATTGCGGCCGTGAAGTAGGCGAAAGCCTCCCAGCTGTTCTGCTGCGCTGCGACCGCACGCTTTCGGTAGCCCTCTTGCGCGGCCAGCCATTCGCGCGGATTACGGTTGTCGTAGCTGCGCGCACCCGCCTTCGAAATGCCGGCGCAGACAATGGGCAGAATGCCCATGATCATCAGACACCAATGGACAAGATCCATGACTTTCTCCTGTTTTTATCACTCATCAATAGGCCGACGGTCTCGAACGGCCTGAGCAATCGTGCCCAAGTCCACATACTCCAGCTCTCCCCCGACCGGAACGCCCCGCGCGAGTCGGCTGACCCGCTTTTGAGTACCCCAACTCTGCGAGGTGAGGAGTGTTTCAATTGCATGCGCGGTGGCCTCCCCTTCCGGAGTGAAATTGGTGGCCACCAACACCTCCTGCACCCTTGGATCGGCGGCACGACTGAGCAGTCGCTCAAGGTGAATGTCTCGGGGCCCCACACCATCGAGCGGCGACAGTCGACCCATGAGCACAAAATACTGACCTCGAAAGCTCTGAGTCTGCTCAAGCACCATAAGGTCGGCCGGAGTCTCGACAACGCAGAGCACGCTCGGGTCGCGATCGTCGCTTAAGCAGAGCCCACAGATGGGCTGATCGGTGAAGGTGTTGCACTGGCTGCAGTGGGCAATAGTCTCGAGTGCCTGCAAGAGGCTTCTGCCCAGCAACTCTGCACCGGGCCGATCGTGCTGCAGTAGGTGCAGCGACATGCGCTGTGCTGTTTTGGGGCCCACGCCGGGGAGCCTCGCGAAGGCGTCGGCCAACGCAAGCAGGGTGGGCGGTGAGGCGGTGAGCGCGCGTTCAGCCAAGGGGATCTGATTCGGCGCGTTTAGAACTTGAAGCCCGGGGGCAGCGGCATGCCAGCCGTGGCCGCCGACATACGGGCATTGCTCTCCTGCTCTACCCGCTCAGACGCATCGTTGACTGCGGCAATGATGAGGTCTTGAAGGGTTTCACGATCGTCGGGGTCAGTGGTCATGAGACTGGGGTCAATGCTCACCGATTTGAGCATGTGCTTGCCCGTAACCTGGACCTTCACCAGACCAGAGCCCGCCTGGCCCTCGACCACCATGTCGGCGAGTGCGTCTTGCGCCTTCTTGATTTTCTCCTGTACCTGCTGGGCCTGACGCATCAGACCAGCGAGTTGTCCTTTCATCATGATGGAGCTCCTTATGCTTGAGGGGGGGTGTTGGCGTCGGGATCTGCCCACTTAACAGAGCCCGGAATGAGGGTGGCGTCGAAGGCTTCAATAAAAGCCTGCACGACTGGGGAC